>Ga0187892_10001120_pt1 | contig 63990 bp, 55 predicted proteins | sample MA1701073metaG_FD_139345 | JGI IMG/M metagenome (GOLD analysis project Ga0187892, IMG submission 139345) | Bio-ooze microbial communities from a basaltic lava cave in the Kipuka Kanohina Cave System on the Island of Hawaii, USA - MA170107-3 metaG ... | reverse complement strand
GGATTGATAGCCCAGCGTCTGGTGAAGCCGGACGGAATTGTAAAACGTTTCGATGTACTTGAACACACTCAGCCTGGCATCGGCCAGGTCCTCCAACGACTGGTGGTTGGTCCACTCGTGTTTCAGCGACCAGAAGAACCGCTCCATGGCGGCGTTGTCGTAGCACGAACCCGTGCGACTCATCGAACACTCGATGCCCAGCGACTTCAAGATCTGTCGGTACACGTCGCTGGTGTACTGGCAACCGCGGTCGCTGTGATGCAGCAACGTCTCACCTCGAGGCTGACGCGACTCGATCGCCTGCCGCAATGCCTCGCTGACCAGTTCCGTGGCCAGCGAGGCGCTCGTGGCCCAGCCGACGATCTTGCGGCTGAACAGGTCCATCACCACGGCCAGGTACACCCAGCCGGTGGCCGTCGCCAGGTAGGTGATATCGGTCACCCACTTGCGGTTCGGTGCGGTCGCCGTGAAGTCACGCTCCAACAGGTTGGGAGCCGGCTCGCGCGTCGGATCGACTTGGGTCGTCGTGGGTGTGAAGCCCTTGCGGATGCGGCTGTTCAGGTCCATTTCACGCATGGCGGCCGCCACCGTGTTGCGACAGGCACTCTCCAAATCGTCACGCCGCCGCAGCTCGTGAGCGATCTTCTGGCTGCCGTACACGCCGTACGATTGGGCATGCACTTCTCGAACGGACTGTCGAATCCGCTCGTGTCGCAGCGCGCGAGGGCTCGGCTCGCGGTCGATCCAGGCATAGTAGCCCGAGGGAGAAACGTCGAGCACTTGGCACATCGTGGCCACCGGGAGCGAGTCGCGATGCCGGTGAATCCAGGCGTATTTCACAGCGACTCCTTCGCGAAATACGCCGTCGCTTTTTTTAAGATTTCTCGTTCCAGCTCAGCTCGTCGCAGTTGGCGACGTAACCGCTTGTTCTCCTCGCGGAGCTCGTCCACGGTGGCGTTCTCGCCGCACGGCTCGGGCTTGGGCGCCAGCTTGCCATGCCATTTCCGCAGGCTCTGTTCACCCACTCCCAGGGCCTCGGCCGCCGCTTTGAAGGTGTACTTCTCGTCGGTGATCAAGTGGACCGCATCCCGCTTGAAATCGTCACCAAACCTCCGCCGCTTCGTTCGTCCTGACTGTGTATCGTCCATCTCTCGGACCTCCTTGGGCAACCATTATCCGGTCCCCGCCGGTATCCGAAAGTGCTGGGCAATCGCATGGTGCGTACCGCAACCCGACGCGCTGCTGGCCGACACGAAGCTATTCAACGTGCCGAAGGACTTGGTGCGGATTCTCGACCGCGACTTGAAGCTGGCCGGCATCCCCAAGCGCGACGAGCGCGGACGGACGATCGACGTGCACGCGCTGCGGCATTCGTTCGGCACGCTCTTGTCGAAGGGCAACGTGGCGCCGCCAACCGCGCAAGCCGCCATGCGGCATAGCTCAATTCACTTGACGATGAACGTCTACACCGACCCCAAGCTGCTCGACGTACACGGGGCGCTCGACGCATTGCCGACGCTTCCGCTCGACGCTTCGCCGGAGTCGGCCAAGTTGCTCGCCAAGGCAACGGGGACCGACGATGCGAGGCCAAGAAAGTTTGCACCAGCGTTTGCACCAACTTCTGACGATTCGTGCAAATCGTGGTCATCTGCTGTCAAAACGGCAGCAAGTGAAGGCAAGCCGATCGACGCAGCCGAACACGTCACAAGTGTCGGCGCAGACAAACGAAAACACTCGTCGTCAAGTGCTGACCACGAGTGTCGCGAGGGGTGGCTGAAGGGACTTGAACCCTCGACCCCCAGATCCACAATCTGGTGCTCTAACCAACTGAGCTACAGCCACCGTTTGAGCGCCAAAGTATAGGCACACAAGGCGGTTAGGTCAACTCAGTAAGGAAAGCGATCGTCTAGTTTGCTGGCCGACAGCTCGACCAGAAACGACGCGATCCGCTCGACGAGAAGCTCGACCATCCGCTCCCCTTTTTCGGCCGTGGCCGCGTGTGGATTGCCGCTGCCGGTGTTGGTCGTCAAGAGGTGCCAAGGACGCGTGATCGTGACCCAGCCGCGGTTGACGGCCTCGAAGCGACTCGGGCGCGTCGTTCCCTTATCGGCCGCCAGCGTCCCGTCCTCACGGCGCGACACAAGTTCCGGAAAATAGGCCAGGCCAAGCGCCGTCTCCATCTCGCCCGCGTGGTCGCCCGCGTCGACGAACCATTGCGGATAGACGTCCTCCAGCACGCGATACCAGTCGCAGAGGAAAAGGTGCGCAGGCGTCTTCCCGAAGAGTTCGCGCAACAGCGGCTTGAGATCATTGCCTCCGTGGCTGTTGAGCAAGAGGATCTTGCGCACTCCGTGGTGAACGAGCGACTCGACCAGGTCGGTGATCACGCGGTTGAGCGTCGAGGGGTTAAGGTTCATGGCCATCGGAAAGGCCATCTGGTTTGTTTCGGTCCCGTAGGGAATGCTGGGCAAGAGCACCACGCTGGCGCCGCGGCGATGGGCCTCTTCGCAGATCTTCTCACCCAATACTTCGCTCTCATACAAATCGGTGCCATACGGCAAGTGCAGATTGTGCGGCTCGATGGCGCCCAAGGGGAGCACGGCCACCTCATACGGGTGCTCCTTGACGTGGCCGTAGTTCGTTTCAGCCAGCTTCCAGTGTCGCACTTCATCGCTCCGCTAACTGCCGCATTCGTTGCACCGGCCACGGCACGCCGAGCGTGCCTACTACTCTACACGCCGTGCATGATGACGGTCTTGAGCTCGGTCATCTCCTGGACCGCGTATTTGGGGCCTTCCTTGCCGAGGCCGCTTTGTTTCAGGCCGCCGTAGGGCATGAGGTCGGCGCGCCACTGCGGGCCCCAGTTGATGTGGATGTTGCCGCTGTCGACTTCGCGCGCGAACCGCATCGCCCACTGGAGCTTTTCGGTGAAGATCGCGGCGCTCAGGCCATAGGGCGAATCATTGGCCAGCGCGATGGCCTCGTCGATATCCGCCGCCGGAGTCACGGCGACGGCCGGGCCAAAGAGCTCGTCGCAACTGATCCGCATGCTGGGCTTGACGTCGGCCACGACCGTGGGCTCGAAGAGAGTGCCCTTGCGGCCCCCACCGCACAGGACGCGCGCGCCCGCGCCGGCCGCTTCCTTGATCCACTGACCCACGCGGACGGCGTCGGCCTCGCGGATCATGGGGCCCATGGTGGTTCGCTCTTCGAGCTGATTGCCCGCGACAATTCCCTTGACCTTGGGCACGAGTGTCTCAAGCAGGTCGGAATAGACCGGCCGCATGGCGATCACGCGCTGGGCCGAGATGCACACCTGCCCGGCGTTCGAGAACCCAGTGGCCACCGTGGCCGCGGCCACTTTCGCCAGGTCGGCGTCGGGCATGACGACGAGCGGGCTGTTGGAGCCGAGCTCCATCGTCACCTTTTTGACGCCGGCGGCGCGGCAGATCCGCTCACCCACGTCGCGGCTGCCGGTGAAGCTGATCTTGCGGACGCGCGGGTCGGTCGAGAGCGCATCGCCGACGGTCGAGCCCGATCCGGTCAGGCAGGCGATTGCCAGGGGGGGCACGCCAGCCTCGAGCAGAATCTCGACCAGCTTCAGGGCCGAAAGGGGCGTGTCGCTGGCGGGCTTGATTACGACCGAATTACCGGCCGCCAGCGCGGGCCCGACCTTGTGACAGACGAGATTCAGCGGGAAGTTAAACGGCGTAATCGCCGCGACCACACCGCAGGGCACGCGCAACGTGAAACCGAACCGCCCCTCGCCGCCGGGGGCGCCGTCCAATGGCAAGACCTCGCCGCCCAGGCGCTTGGCCTCCTCGCCGGAAAGCTGGATCGTCTCGGTCGCGCGCGACGCCTCGAATCGCCCCTCGGCCAGGATCTTGCCTTCCTCGGTGCTGATCAGTCGCCCCAACTCTTCCTGGCGAGCCTCCATCAAAGAGGCCGCCTTCTGCAGGATGCGGCCGCGCTCGTAGCCGCTCATGCGCCGCATGAGCTTGGCGCCTTCGACCACGCCCGCAAGCGCGTCGTCCACGTCGGTCGCGTCGGCCTTTGGCACCGTGTCGATGACCGAACCGTTGAAAGGGTTTTTGACCTCGATCACGGCCGACTTATCCACCCACTTGCCGCGCGAAAACATTTTCATCGTGCGTCACCTTCTTTGCAGTTTCACCGATAGCACTACCGTGCAAGAGTTGATCGACAACCCCCTCACCCTACCCTCTCCCCCCGAGGAGGAGAGGGGTTTCGCGATCGGCTCTCAGCGTATGCGGTGCGACGGTCGTTGGTCAATCCGCCCACCCGGCGGCGTAAGGCCGCCGGCTCGCTGGGAGATGAGCACCGCCAGCATTCGCAAGTTTCCGATTTGGTCCATCGCGCGTAATTGAGCGCACCCATCTCAAACAGTATGCTGCCGACATGCTTTCACCTGCCACCACGACGGCCGATCGACGGACTCCCATCGGACCGGCTCCAGCTAGCGCGTTGCCGGCACGAATTGCACTGTGGGTGCTGTGGCTGCTTTGGGCGTCGTTCTTGTTGGGCGGCTTTGCGTTCGGTTCGCTGGACGAAACTGACGCCAACCGCATTCCACTTTGGTGCCGGATGGCCTCGTCGGTTACCTTGGTGGCCGCCGGGGTTGTCTGGTGTGCGGTCGCGCGACGGACCGCGGCTGTCTCGTACACTTTATTGATCACGGCTGGCATGGCGCTGGGCACGCTCGGCGATTTCTTTAACGCCGGACTGCTCGATGCGATTTTTCCGCTGCCCAACCCGGTGCTTGGCGGCATTGCGGCGTTTGGGCTAGGGCACATCGCCTATATTTCGGCGCTGATGCACGCAGGAAACCGCGCCGAACTCAATCGGCCGGCGCCGCGCTACGTATCGCTCGTTGTTTGGTTGCTGGTCGGCGCGGTTGGTTGGTACCTGGTGGCGTATACCGGCACGGATGAGTCATCGCGCGTGTTGGTCTGGCCGGCGCTGCCCTATTCGCTGTTGCTCGCTGCCACGGCGGGCCTGGGAAGCGGACTTGCCGTGCAGGACCGCCGCTTTGTACTTCTGGGCCTGGGGACTGCGCTCTTTTTGATCAGCGATCTGATCTTGGCGTTCCGGCTCTTTCACGGCCCATTCCGCATGGGGGGCGACGCAGTCTGGCTCACCTATGGCCCCGGTCAGATGCTGATTGTGTTTGCTGGCTCCATGGCTGGCATCAAGCGCCTGGGGCTCAAGAACTGACCGTAAGCCCCCTGCATGCGTTAGGAACTCTAACAAAACTCGCGTGCATTGACGGACCGCCGGCATAAGGCCGGCGGCTCGCTGGTATTGTCAGAGCTCCTTCGCTCGTCTTTGCCCGTCTTAGCCCTGGGCCAATGGCCCAGGGCCTTGCGCACCAGGCAGGTCGGCCCTCGGCGACTCGCCGGGGGCTAAGACGGCAGACGTCTGCAAAGAGCCATTTTCGCCGCGCCCGTGGGTGATTCTCATTGCGCATAGTGCTGGCGGAAGCGCTGCATGAATTCGGCCAGTGCCTGGACGCCTTCGCGCGGCATCGCGTTATAGATCGACGCTCGGATGCCCCCCACTGAGCGGTGGCCCGCGAGCTCGAATAGCCCCTGCGACGCCGCCTCCGAGATAAACCGCTTCTCTAGCTCTTCACTCGGCAATCGAAAGGTGACGTTCATCAGGCTGCGTGCTTCTAGCTGGGCGTGCGCGCGATAGAAGCACTCCGAATCGTCCAGCGCGTCGTACAAAATTCGCGCCTTGTCGGCGTTACGCGCGGCCATGGCCTCCAACCCTCCTACTTCGTCGAGCAGCCACCGCGTCACCAGCATCACCATGTATACCGCGAATACCGGCGGCGTGTTGTATTTGGAATCGTTCTCCGCATGAGTCCGGTAACTCAGGATGCTCGGCAGCGACTGCGGCGCTCGTTCCAGCAGGTCGCGGCGCACGATGACGATCGTCACGCCCGCCGGTCCGGCGTTTTTCTGCGCGCAGGCATAAATCAGCCCATGTCGCTCGATCGCCATCGGCCGCGACAGAAACTCGCTCGACGCGTCGCACACCAAGGGGACATCTCCCACCTGCGGCGTGCGGCGGAATTGCACGCCGTGGATCGTTTCATTGGCCGTGTAATGTGCGTAGGACGCCTGCGTGTCGATCTCGATTTCGCCATCGGTCGGCAAGCAGGTGAACTTGTGGTCTTTGGCCGAATAAGCGATTCGCGCCCGGCCGACGACGCCGGCCTCTTCGTAGGCCTTCTTCCCCCATGAGCCGGTGATGAGGTAATCGGCCGAACCGCCGGTCAACAGATTCATCGGCACCATCGAGAATTGCAGCACGGCGCCGCCCTGCAGGAACAACACTGCGTAGGCCTCGGAAATGCCCAACAGCCGCCGCAGGTTCGACTCGGCCGTCTTCTGGATGTCGGTGTACCACTTCGAGCGGTGGCTCACCTCTAGGACCGACATCCCCACCCCCGGCAACGCCACCAGGTCGCGCTGCGCCTCCTTGAGCACGGCCACGGGAAGCACTGCCGGGCCGGGCGAAAAGTTGTACACGCGCTGCGTCATCACATCCCCTCAACCGGTTTCCCAGAACGCTCGACGGCACGCCTGCCGTCCCGCGATCCTACCAATGAACCACGCCACGCGCCAATTCCCACTGGCAGGCGACGTCGGATAGAATGCGGCCGCATGATCGACGCGCCGGACCTGCAACTAAGCCCATAATGGTCGACAATGACCTACGACCAATGGCGAACGCTCCTTGTCGACGTCAGGCTCCCGGCGGCGCTAGTGGATCTCGACGCCTTTGATCGAAACGTCCGCCATCTCGCCGATCTCGTCCGCCGCCGCGGATTGGGACAGCGGCTCCGCTTGGCTACCAAATCGCTTCGCGTGCCCGCCTTGATCGAGCGCGTGCTGCGCGCCGTCCAGCCCTACGCCGGGCTGATGTGTTACGCTGCCGAAGAGGCCGCCTTTCTCGCTTCACGTGGCTTCGACGACTTGCTCGTCGCCTATCCCACTGTGCAGCCCTCTGATCTTCAAGCATTACGCGAGCTGCACGAGAGTGGCAAGGATGTAAAACTCGTCGTCGACTCGCTCGATGGCCTGCGAGTTCTTTCGAACGCCATGCGCGGCCTGGAGACGCCGTTTCACGCCGTGCTCGAGGTCGACATGTCGCTCCGCGCGCTCGCTGGGCGAGTACACCTGGGCGTTCGCCGCAGCCCGGTCCGCACCGCGGGCGACGTGCTGCGGATCTTTGAGGACACGAATGACCTGCGCGGAGTTCGCCTCGTCGGCCTGATGGCTTACGAAGCCCAAGTGGCCGGGCTTACCGACCGGAACCCCTTCCGCCGCTTGCTAAATCCGGCGGCGCGGCTCGTCCGGCGTGTGTCAGTCCACCGTATCGCACGCCGGCGCGCGCAAATCGCACAAGCGCTCGCCGACCACGGTTTTCGGATCGACGTTTTTAATGGCGGTGGCACCGGCAGCGTCAGTTTTGCCGTCTCCGAGCCGTGGTTGACCGAACTTGCCGCCGGCTCGGCCTTTCTCTGCCCGCACCTGTTCGACTATTACTCGAATCTGCGGCTGGAGCCGGCGTGTTTTTTCGCGCTACAAGTCGTCCGCTCGTCCGATGGTGGCTATGCCACTTGCCACGGCGGCGGCTACATCGCCTCGGGCGAGCCCGGCTGGGACAAGGTGCCATGCCCCTACCTGCCCGAGCGTCTTCGGCTCGTCGGTGCTGAAGGGTGCGGAGAAGTGCAGACCCCGCTGCGCGTCCCCAGCGACTGCCGCCTCTCGCCCGGGAGTCCCGTCCTCTTCCGCCACGCCAAAGCCGGCGAGCTGGCCGAGCATTTTGCCGAGTATCTGCTTGTCAGCGGCGGAAAGATCGTGGAACGCGCCGCGACGTATCGCGGTTTGGGGCAGTGTTTCTTGTAAATCAGGGGTTCGGGACCTCTTCGGACTGCGGCAGGTTGTCCTTCGGCTTCGTCTCTTCCAGTCCCTGCTTGAGCTGGTTGAAGTCTTCGACGTCCTTCTCCTCGGCGCTCTTTTCTTCCTTCGGCGCCTTGACCATATCGGCGCGCGAGAGGTGGATCGAGCGGTACACTTTGTCCGAAATGACGTAGTACCAGTCGGCGAAGCGGCGGTTCAACTCATCGACGCGCTTCTTCCCCTCTTCGATCTTCTTGTCATACTCTTCCTGGGCCTTCTTGTTCTCTTCCTCGATGCGCTTGCGCTCGGCGTCGGTCGTTTCCTTTGCTTGGTCGGCTTCGGCGGCCTTTTCGCCGGCTTCGGCCGGCGCATCGGCTGCGGCCGGCTGTGGGGCGGCATCGCCGGGCAACGGCTTGAGCTCTGGCGGCGGAATCAGCTCCGGATTGAACTGCGCCGTGACGAAGATGAACCGATTAGCGCCGGATTCCGTCGAATCCGCGTCGCCGGTTGCATCGCCGGTCGTCTCGTCGCTCGCCGTCTCATCGCCAGCGGCCGGTTCATCCTTCTTCTCCGCCGCCTCTTCCGTGCCAGCGGCGATTTCGCCGAAACGCAGCACGTATTGCACGCCGTCCTTCATGCGGCAGGTGATTTCACCTTCGTTGGATAACAATTGATTGTCGACAATGAAAAATCCGCGGCGCTGAAGCGACAACATCCCCTGCATGTCAAGCTGGATGCCTTCCTGCTGCGTCAGCTCGCGGCTGAGTCCGAGCGGCTTGCGCTCGACGTCCACGATCTTCAGATCATCCAGCGAATTCTTCATGGCGTTGATCTTTTCGGTGTTCAGCTCTTCGCCGGCCGCGAGTCCCGCCAGGCTCCATTTCGAGTCCTTGTCGTTGTAGGTGAGCTTGAGCTGTTCGCCTTCGTTGATGCGGCGATTCACTTCGTCGATCGAGTAGTTGTGCAGGTCCACCTCGCGAATGTCCCACGAGTTAAGCTTGAGCAAATCCTCCTCGATCCAGTCCTCGAACTTCGTGGTCAGCCGGTTTGACTTCACGACGACCGTGTAGACCACGTCCTGCTTCGGCACGCGGATGTATCGCAGGTCGGGGTGTTTTTCCTTGTCCACCTGGTTGCCGATGATGAATTGCGCGAGGATCTTATCCGAGGCGTCGCGCAGCGTCACGCGCTTGCCCACGCCGGTGGCGCCGGAGGAGATCTGCGACGGGTCGACCACGCCGTACATCGCGTGGTTGCCGGGGTCCTTGTCTTTGATGCTCAGCTTCTTGAGGCCCATGATGCTGACCGCCGCTTCGGCGAGCTGGCGTTCGGCGTCGGCCGGATAATTCAGCTTGGACGGCAGCGACCAGATTCCCCCCGCCTTGGCCACTTTGAAGGGCTTTTCGGTGGCCGTCTTCTCGTCGTATTCGGTGATCTCCATGCTGGCCGCGGTCAAGGGATCACTGAACTTAGGGAAAAACTCCTTGCCGATTTCCGAATCGACGTTGTAGGCGTAAGGCGCCGGGCGCGTCGTCCAAGCGACCAGCAACACCGCCACGGCGGCGCCGACGAAACACATGGTTTTGACGTTCTCGTTCATCGTTGGCACTCGTTTGATTTCTTGATTTGCGATTATTCGAGCCTCGCCCCTCACCCTGCCCTCTCTCCAGAGGAGAGAGGGGTTTAATGTCTGCCTGAGCCGTAGCGCTGTGTCAGGCACGGGGTGCCTGACCTTCGATTGTGTTCTACTTCTCCGTGCCTCCGTGTCTCCGTGGTGCAACTCACCGTAATCGCTTGCCGGCGACTCCTTCGCGCTCGTGGGCGCGGCGGTTGAGTAGGACGAACACGCCAATCAACAGCGGCGGAATTGGCGGCAGAATCACGGCCCAGAACTTGCACCAGTTCTGCACACCGGCCACGTTCATCGCCAGTTGCGTTTCAATCTTCTCGATATCTCGATCTCTTTTTTGCTTGAGCTGCTCGGTCTTTGCCTCGAGCTGCTTGCGCCCGCCTTCTTCCGCAACCTGAATCTTAATGATTTGCTCCTGCGGGTCGACGTTTTTTTCCTTCTTGAGATTGTCGATATCCTGGTCGAACTTCGCCTGCGCCTCCTGCTGCGCTTTGTTGAACTCTGCTCTGAAGCGTTCGGCGGCTTTCGTGGCGTCCTCGCGAGCCGTTTCGGTTGCCTGCTCGACACGCGTCAGCGTCCGGTGCTGGGGACGGCGCTTGCGGACTTCGACGAACCGTTCGTCTCCGGCCAGCATGTCCAGCGCGTTGAGGACGAAGGTGACGTTGTCGAGATTCAGATTCACTTCGGCCTCCGGGTCGTCGCCGCGCGCTCGCAGCGCGAAAAACGCCGAATACAAGACGTCGATGTCCGCCACCAGGACCACATTGAGCTCGCCCGGCTTTGTCACTTCCGCTTCATTGGGCGGAACCGTCTGGGCCTTTTCGGTCCCGGCTGAGTCCTCAGCAGGTTTATTACTATCACCCGCGCTCGGTTCGCTCGCGGCGGCCTCCTCGTTCGCCGCGTGCTCGGCCGGTTTCGATTCTTCAGCCGCTACATCGGCCGTCGCCGGCTCATCGGCCGGAGTTTCCGCCGTTGACTCTTGCGCCGCCTGTTCCGCTTGGGCTACTTCGTACCCTTCGTCAGACATTTGCAACGTCTTACCGTCCTGGGGCAACTTGCCGCGAATGTGGGCGGCAAGCACATACTCCTGCCTGGTCGGGACCTGGTGCCTGGCCGGGTTCAGTCCGCCACCCATGCCAAAAATGGATTGCTCCAAGATCTCACTGAATGCCACGGTCCCCGTTTCCTGGCCAGTCATGACCAGCGCCTCAAATTCCAACTCCGATACGTTCTGCCGGCGCAGCGAGCCAGGAAACAAGAACAGCATCTGCTGCAATTTGGAGCTGATTTCGTTCTCGTCCTCAAACGGCTTCTCTTGGCCCGAGCCGGCGCCGACAAAGACGAACTCGCGCGGAAACTGCCCGATCTTCGGAAACGGGTTGTAATCCTGCCAGACAATCATCTGGCCGTCGAAATCGACTCCCAACATCCCCCAGAGTCGCGCAATATCTCCCTTCGGCTGCGGCGGCTGCTGGCCTCCGCCCATGAAGGGGTTCATCCCGCCGGGCGGTCGCTTCGGAGCGCTGGTGGCCGGGACGCTCGGGTCCAGATACGGAAACGGGTCTTCGAAGATCGCCGTGGGCTGGCCCGATTTCACGGCCGCCACGAAGTTCTCCATTTGCTCTGGGGTGAGCGACGACGGCTGCACGGCCAACAGCACGTCATAGCGCTCCTTAAGCGGCGCGTCGGGGCTCACCTGCACCACGTCATACTGCTTTTCGAGCTCGTCGATGATCAGCTCGTTGCGGCTTTGCGACATCGACTGCATGTCGAACCCGCCGTAGAGCTTCGCGTCGGTGGTGAGGATGCCCATCTTCTTGCGTTGCTGTTGAGCCACCGTGGCGATTGATCGAACCAGCTCATACTCGACCGGGATGCCGCGGTCGAAGAACGGCACGACTACGCGGTCCAAGCCGCTGGTGATCGCCACGGCCATGAAAATGTCGACGAGGCTCAGTGAGCCGCGATTGCGCGACGGCACTTGTTGGCTCTTGATGCTATATTGCTGTTCGGCGCGGGCAGCCTCGGGGCTGAACCGCTCGGTGGGGTTCACCGTGACGCTGATCTTGCCGCCGCTCAACGCGCCAAACTCACGTAAAATCGAAAGCAGGTTCAGCCGAGTCTGCACGTACGCCTCGGGCACGTTTGGGCTGATATAGGCGTCGATATGGACGGGCCGCTTGGCGTCGAGCTTGGTCAACAGCTCGCGCGATTGGCTCGACAGCGAACTGAGCCGCTCGGAGGTCACGTCGAGCCGGACGTCGTGGCGCGACACGAGCACATTCAATCCGGCGACCAGCACGATCAGCGCCACGCCGCGAAGGAAGTAATGACCGCGCAGCGGAGCGCCGGCCGGACCGCCCTTCCAGTGCCGGCGGCCAATCAGAATCATGCTGAGATAAAGCATCACCAGTACGATGCCAAGAAAGTAGGCCACGCCCGAAAGGCTGATCACGCCGCGTCCGAAATCGCGGAACTGCTCGCCGATGCTCCAGCTTTTGACCAATTGCGCCGTCTGCTGGCTGAAGATCACGTCGGCCGAGGTGGCAAACGCCAATGGCGCGTTGAACGTCACGCCGAGTACGAACCCCACGGTCAGGTTATTGGTCAGGAACGACGCCACCATGCCGATGGCCAGCATCGCCAGCCCCACCATCCAGTAGCCGAAATAGGTCCCCAGCAGGAGGCCGATGTCCGGCACGCCTAGCCACGCCAGAAACGCGATATTTGATAGCGAGAAAAAGAGCGACACGGTGAAGATCGCCACGGCGGCCAGGTACTTGCCAATCACCACGTCGAGATCACTGGCCGGAATGGTCAACAGCAGCTCATCGGTTCCTTGCCGCCTCTCGTCGGCCCAGATGCTCATCGTGATGGCGGGAATGAACACCAGCATCAAGTAGGGAAGAAAGCGGTTGAGCTGGTCCAGATTCGCCAGGTTTGCGTTGAAGAACTCGTTCGGCCAGAAGGTGGCCAGCGAGCTGGCGAGCACAAAGCCGCAGATGAATACGTATCCGGTCGGATTGCTGAAGTAACTGACGAAGTTGCGGCGAAAGATCGCCTTGATGACGTGAAAGTTCATAACGCCTGCCTTGTTGGTTCGATTGTTAGGCTGCCGTTTCCGTGAGGCGGAGGAACTGCTCATCGAGGTGTTTGCCCCCTTGGGTCAAGTCGCTGGTCGGCCCGTCGAAGATCATCCGCCCCTCGTTGATAAACAGTACGCGACCGGCCATCGCCTCGACCTCCTGCAAGATGTGCGTCGAGAGCAGAATCGTCTTGTTCTGGCCAAGCTTGCGGATCGTTTCGCGGACCTCGCGGATCTGGATCGGATCGAGCCCGGCGGTCGGCTCATCCAGGATGAGCACGTCGGGCTCGTGCAACAGCACCTGCGCCATGCCCACACGCTGTCGATAGCCGCGAGAAAGTTTCCCAATTGCCTTGCCGATCACGCTCCCCAGGTCGCACAGTTCCACGACGTACTCGATACGCTCGCGCTTCCGAGACGACGGCATGCCGCGCGCATCGGCGAAGAAATCCAGCAGCGTCCGGGGCGTCATGTCTGGGTAAAGCGGCCCGTTTTCGGGCAGGTACCCGAGGCGCGCCGAACCCGCCAGGCGGTCTGTCGTCATGTCGTGCGCGGCGATTCGCGCGACGCCTTCGGACGGGGCGAGGTACCCGGTCAAGAGCTTCATGGTCGTGCTCTTGCCCGCTCCGTTGGGACCCAGAAACGCCACCACCTCGCCCTGGTGGATCTTGAACGAGACGTCGGCAACGGCGGCAAAGGGTCCGTAGTATTTCGATAGCCCCTCAGCCTGAATCATGGCGGGACCTTTGGCGTCAATCATGGGCAAAAGCTCCAATCTCGTGCAATAAATCGTTGGCGCGCGTGGACTAAGATCGCCGACTGGGGATGTCGGAACCGCTCAGCGGTCAACCGGCAAATCCGACGGCGCCGCCGCGAAAGAGGTTTAATTTGAGCGTAGCATGCGGCGCATCGCGAGTTGCGTCAAGCCCTTCTGGCACGCCTCTTACGCGGCATCCCCCAACGGCTCTTGGGAGCTGGCACCTCCCGGGGCGATTAGATTCCATACGCCCTGGGGACACGCTTGGTTCACCGCGGCGAGGTTCTCGCCACCGCGTTTGACGCCGAAGCGAAGGGGATTCTACGCGCGCGGTTCGGCGTGGGCCGACTGCGCCAGCTCGGATCGGCGAAACGTGATATGCCGGCTCCAGTTGTGCCGATCCATCTGCGGGAAATCCGACCGCTGATGGACGCCGCGCGACTCCTCGCGCTGGCTGGCGGCGGCGATCATGATCCGAGCCACCACCAACATGTTTTGCAGTTGCCAGCCGCTGGGGTCGAAAAACTGCCGGTTCAGTACGTAGCGGCACCAGCGGTCGACCGTCTCGGCCGCCTCGTTCAGCCCGGCGCGATCGCGCGAAATGCCGACGTTTCGCCACATCAGGCTTTTCAGCGAATTGCGGATGTCGACCAGGTCGAGCGGCTCGCTCGAGTCGGCCAGCCGCGAGTTTTCGAGTGGAATGAACGTGTAGGGGTCGTGCGAGTCGGCCGCCGCGGCGGCTGCGCCGGCACCGGCGTGGGCCCCGTAGACCATTCCCTCGAGGAGACTGTTCGAGGCGAGCCGATTCGCGCCGTGCAGGCCGCTGGAGGTGACCTCCCCGGCGGCCCACAGACCCGAAAGCGACGTTCGCCCCTCGCGATCGACCGTGGCGCCGCCGATCATGTAATGCGCTCCGGGCCGCACGGGGATCCGGTCGCGCGCGATATCCAGTCCGAACTCGGCGCAGATGGCCGCGATACTCGGAAAGCGCCGGCGCACATGCTCGGCATCCAAGTGGCTGAGGTCCAAATACACGTTGGGGTGTCGCGTCTTTTCCATTGTGTCGGCGATGGCGCGGCTCACCACGTCGCGCGGCGCGAGCTCGGCTGAGGGGTGGTAATCGAGCATGAAGCGGTATCCGGTCCGGTCGACCAGCCGCGCCCCCTCGCCGCGCATCGCCTCGGTGATCAAATTGCGGCTGCTGCCGGCGATGTACAGCACCGTGGGATGAAACTGCATGAACTCCATGTCGCGCATTTCCGCACCCGCGCGGTAGGCGATGGCCAGCCCGTCGCCGGTGGCAACGGGCGGATTGGTCGTCTCGCGATAAATCTGCCCCGTGCCGCCAGTACAGAGGATTGTCTGCTTGGCCCAGATCAGGGTCTTGCCGTGTCGCGCATTCCAGACGAGTGCCCCGTGGCAGCGCTCGTCGTGCGTGAGCAGATCCAACGTCACGGTCTCTTGCCAGGTCGTGACGTTCGGAAGCTGGCGCGTCCGCGAGATCACGGCTCGCATCACCTCCTTGCCCGTGGCGTCTCCCAGCGCGTGCACAATGCGATCGTGGCTGTGTCCCCCCTCGCGTCCCAGCGCCAAGACGCCCGCCACGCGATCGAACTCGGTCCCCCAATGAATCAGCTCTTCGATCCGCTCGGGCGCCTCGCGGACCACCATCGCCACCACCTCGGGGTCGCACAGCTCACCCCCGGCGGCGAGCGTATCGGCGATGTGATTCTCGAAGCGGTCCTCCGGATCGAAGACGCTGGCAATTCCGCCTTGTGCGAAGTTGCTGTTCGATTCGAGCAAGCTCTCCTTGGTGACCACGAGCACCGAGAGCGCGCGATCGACGGCGATGGCCGCGCGCAGCCCAGCCAGACCGCCGCCGACGATCAACACGTCGGTAAAGAAATGCGGCACACGCTTCGGATGAAACGGCACCAGGTAGCGAGGCACAACTTCAGACATGCCAGGTCCGCCATCACTCACACTGAGAGCCGCCGCGTTGATCCCGGCGCGCGTCGCGGCGCGCGGCTTGACTCACTGATCAGGGAGCGCGGCCGGCGCGGCTGCGCGCGGTCCCCTCGGTATAGGCTTCGAACTGCTCAGCGTACTCGCGAGGCGGGGGGATGCGCGGCGATTCTTTCAGCTTCCTCAGCGCGTCGTTCGCCAGCTTGCCGTCGCGGAGATCCGCCCCACGCGGGCGCAGGCCGAGTCCGGACAGCGCATCGTCGAGGCGCTTCTGAGCCTCGGCGCCTTCGTCCCCCCCGGCGGCCGCGCGACGCTTCATCTCGTCCCAGCGCCGCAGAAACGTCTCCAGGTCATCGCGTGTCCAGCCAAGTCGATCGAGCAGCACTTCGTCCGGCTTGTCGCGTTCGATTTGGTCACGAAGATGTTCGAGTGCCAAATCCGTAACCTTGCGCGCGTATTCGAGATTCGGATCTGCCGACGAATCGCTCGGATCGCCGTTATCCGTGACCGGTCCCGTGCTCGGCGTTCCTCCCGATTCGGAGGCGCTCGGCGAAGGCGGCCTCGACGATGATCCGCCGTCACGCGATCGTCCTCCACCGGGGCCGCTTCCCGGCTTCCCGTTGCTTGCATCACCGTTCGATCCCGACGAGGGCACATGGTCGTCGTTGCGCTCGCCTTGCTCTTGCGATGGCGATCCGTTGGGAGCAGTGCCCTTGGAGGATTTGCCTTGTGCGTCATTCGAGTTGGGATGGTCACCGCCGGTGTCCTTCTTAGCGCCCGATGCGCTCGACGCCTGCTTCCCCCCCGTGCCGTCGTCCGATTTCGCCGCGTCGCCGTTCACCCCTGCTTCCTTGCCCCCGCCGGTGCGCGATCCCTGCCCGCCGCGAGAGTTCGGATCGTCGGCCCCTCCGATATCGCCGGATGAATTCTTGCCCGGTCCTCCGGCGCCGCGTTGATTGGCGCCTTGCCCGCCCCCTTGCTTGCCCCCACCAGAGCGGTCTCCTTGTTCCCCGGCACGCGAATTGTCCGATTCCTGACGGCTCGTACTTGGCGCCGCCGGGTCCGACGACTTATCGGCGCTCTCGCCCTGCTGTTCGCCAGGCTTCTTCGAGCGTGGCCGCTGCGTGGAAACCGACTCGGGCGTGGCCGGCTTCTGATCATTAGTTGCCGGGCCTTGGCCGGAGTTTCCTTTGGGCTGTTCCGAAGCGTCGCGGCCCTGTTGACCGTCGCCAGTCTCGCCAGCGCGAGGCGATTCTTCCTTACCGTCAGTTCCGGGTCGCGCCGCGCTTCGGCCCGCCTCGCCGTGGTCGGATTGGTCGCTGCGCGACTCGCTTTCCGCATCACGCTTCTCGCCCGTAGGCTGGTCGTGCGCCTGGTCTCGTTCCGCTGATTGGGCCGAGCCATCTGCCGTGTCACCGGCGGGATTTTTCTTGGATGAACCGGCCTCAGGCGCCTGATTGCCATCACCTTTAGAGGAAGGTGGCTGAGCATCGCGCTGGCCGTGGCGCGCTGATTGGGCCGCGCCTTCGCCCTTGTTGGCGCTCGATTCGCCCTTGGCGGCCTCGTTCGCTTCGCCGCCGGTCGCGCGATCCTTCTGTGTTTTCACATCTCCGGCCGATTCCGACGGCCTGTCTTGTCCAGCGGGAGATTGTCTCTCTGACGCTTCCGACGGCTCGGTGCGAGTCTCGCCGGGAGTTTTCTCACCGTCGCTGGCGGTTTTTCCCGCCGATTTGTCATCAGTGGTGCGCGAGCTTTTGCTTTCGCCTTGCGACGATGATTCTTGCGAGGGTTGCTGCTCGCCGGCGTCCGATGGGCCACCCCCGCTGGGCGATCGCGACGCGCGATGCTCCAGAATCTCGTCGAATGCATCGCCCGCGTTTGATTCCGGGTCGATGCGTCGACGCGTGCTGGCGCCTTGACCCTTTTCGCCCGTCCGCGAGCCGCCGGCCTGCTGGTCGTCGGCCTGCTGGCCGCCTTCGCCCGTGGCGACTTGTCCGTCTTGATCGTCGGCGGATTCGCGCGTTTCGCGCGACGACGAATCGGAGCCACCGGCCTGCTCCGGCGTCGGCTCCTCAAGACGCTGCGCTAGAACCGGAGGCGGTTCCTCGAGCTTCTTGCGCTGCTCCTCCGCGCGCGCAAGCTGCTTCTGACGCTCCTGCTCGCCGACCGGCGCGACGACCTTCAGTCGATACTTGACTGTCTCGCGGCGGTTGGCCAGCGGCTGCTTGTTGTCGCGCGCCTCGAACCAATAGGAGACTACCATCCCCTCGCGCCACTTTAGCCGCGAGCCGTCGAGCACGTGCGAGCCGACAAATGGACCCACAAACGGCGCGTCCAATAGCCGCTCCTCCAGGAGCGGCTTGCCGTCCTTCGTCTGGGCCCACATTGTTACGCCGCGCAACGCAAAATCCGGGTCGCGCGCGCGCACGCCCACCAAGAGCGCGCCATTCGTGGCCAGCTCGACAAAATCCTCGGCCGGTTCGGCCACCTCGACCTCGGGCGGCTGATCGGCGAATGTGTCAATCTGGTGGCGGATCGGTTGCGGATTCTCGTGGCCCTCGCCCGTGGCGAATCGCAGTTGATAGCTGGTGGGCGCCGGCGCGCCGTTGCGACCTATCGACAACACGAACTTGGTGCTCGCGGTCCGCTTATTGTCTTTGCTCGTCGCCATCTCCAAATCGCGCCGGCCGTCGCAATCGAAATCGACTGCCGCGGCCTTGATGTCGCGGTTTGCCTTGGCCTCGAGCGTGACCTCGGTTCCTTCGATCGCCTTCAAGTCTCCTTGCCGCTCGACCTGCCGCGGCGCAAGGCCCGTGTAGGGCGGATACTCGTACCGGACTCGCTCGACAATGATCGACGGCGCCGATAGCACTTCGACGCGAAATCGCGGCGAGCCCGTGTCGCCGGCCATGATGTGGTATTCTACGCTTTGGCGTAGCCCGACTCCACCGGGTGGCAACGTCGCCTGGTGCCGATAAGCACCCTCGATACGCTCGGGAATCTGCATCGCCACGGGCTGATCGACCGTCTGGTGGTCGGCGGTGGTGTAATAGAGCGTGACCTGCTCGTCGGCGCGTACGCCGCGCACGTGCGCCGAGACGGTCAGGACCTCGTCGTGAAACGCATTCGCGTTTCCCGGCTGTACATCATTGATCGAGACGCGCGTGGGCGCCTTCAGATTCGCCCATGGCGCCGCCAATCGCCCCAACGATTCCAGCGGGTCCTTTGGCGAAAGCAGCGTGTACAGACAGAAGACGGCCACGGCCGCCATCAACACGTAGCCCACGTGAATCAGCCGCCGGCGGTCGATCGCCGACTCGGCCGGCACCTTTAACAAGTCGCCGGCGGCCTGGCGCTCGATCGCGTCGTACACGCCGGGCGCCAACCGTGCTCGCTCGTCGCGCAAGAACAGAAAATTCACCAAACTGTTCTTCAGCGACGGTTCGCTCCGCTCGATCGCGGCCGCCGCGTAAAGCGGGCTGATGCGGTACATCACCAGCGGAAAGACTCGAAACACGAGAAACGACGCCACGCCCGCCACCAGCCCCAGAAAACAGAGCGTCCGACCAATCGAGCCGAGCCCGCCGGCAACCAGCCAATGGTCGACCACCACCACGGCCAGGATGTAGGCGATCACCCACGCGACCAGCGTGAACAGCGCCACCCAGATATCGATGCCGCGCACCTGCCGCCGCGTTTGATGGAGCTGGGTTTCGATAAACTGTTCGTAGTCGACCAATTCGCCGGCGTTAGGACGCGGTGCCGCGTCCGGGTGACTTGCCGACACATTGTCGTTGGTCGAAGACGTTGTCATACGCGCCGATTCCTCTGTCCCAAGGCGTCGTGCCGTGCCATAACCCACTGGTCTCGTCGTTCCAAAAGCCCGCGCCCGGTAACGCTATCTATTATACTCGTCATGCTGCATGGTCTGGAATCTCGCGAACGGTCGCCCTCCAGTTGGGCACGGTCACGCGGGCCACTTCGGCCACGTGTGGAAGGCGTGCGATCCAGAGCGCCGGATCGGCCGCCGCGTCTGGAATTTTGTCCCCGCCCACCGCTCAGCGCACAATACACACTGGGGCAGGTTCGCCTGGCGGTGCCATGACGTCCAAGGACTTGTTCGAGATTCTGGCACGGGAGCATGCCGCGATGCTCACGGTGTACCTGCGCGCGGCGGTTCACGACGCGGTGCTGGTGGACGACTTGTTCCAGGAGACCATGCTCACGGCGTGGCGGACGCTAGAGCGGTTCGACCGCAGCCGACCATTTGGTCCCTGGCTGCGCGGAATCGCGGCGAAACTGATCCTGGCTCACCGCCGCAAGTCCGGCCGCCACGTCGTGTTGTTCGATGCGAAGGCGCTGGAGCATTTGGAAACGCGGCACGAGAGCCTGGAGCGACTCTCGGGCGACACGCTGGACGAAAAGCTGGAAACACTGCGCGAATGCCTGCGGTTGCTGCCACCGCGTTACCGCGAAGCGGTCGAGTTGCGGTACCGTGAAGGAATGCAGGGACGCGGATTGGCCGGGCGGCTGGAGATATCGATCGAGGCACTCAAAAAGCGCCTCCAGCGTGGCCGTGCACGATTGCTGGACTGCCTGAGCCGCAAGCTCGCACCAGTGGGGGTACTACGATGAACGACGACGAGCGACAAGGCCGAGCGGCGCGCCAGGCCGCCGACGAGTGGACCGCACGCTGGCTCGATGATCGCGACGACTCGCCGGCGAGCGATGAAGGCACCTCGCATGCCGCGGCGGATGTTGATATGCGGCGAGTGGCCGATCTGCGGTTGCTGCACGTTCTATTAGAGCAGATGCATCAACCATCGACTGAGGAGACGAACCGGCGTCTGAGGAGGCTATTTTCCGCCATCGATGGCCAACGCGATGCTCGGCCCAGCGACGACGCGCTGCATGAATCGCGTGCCGTAATTCCGCTTTCCAGCTCGCCACGACGCGCGCCACGGCGCTTGCTTGTTTCCTCGCTGACCGCCGCGGCAGTTCTCGCCGGACTGTTGATGACGTGGCTGCTCTGGGATGGACGGCAAAACATGGCGCATGCGGCCGTGCGGACGATGCTCGAGGAGGCCACCGTCCCGCGCGACCGCCAATTTCGCGTGCTGACCGAGTTTCGTGTCTCGGCGTCGCAGTCGTTACCGATCAAGGCGTCGCTCTTCGTACGCGGCGGCGAGAAATTCGCCTTGCGGCATCCGGGATTGATGGGTGATTTCTGGATCGGCAGCAACGGCAGGCAGGGCTGGTTCGTCCCCGCGATCGGGCAGACGGTCATCCACGACGACTTTGGCCGTACGCTGGCCTGGGCCCAACAGGAAGGCGTGGCGCTGCCCGATTTGCAACTTACATCGCTCTTGGCGCGATTCGCGGACCAGTATGAAGTGGAGCTGCTTGACGATGCGCCGCTGGAAATTGGCGACGCGACACTCTGTACTCACGTGCGAGGACGTCTGCGCGTGAACGACTCCCGCGCGCCGGTGGCGGTGGAGTTGTGGGCGGATCGCGCGAGCGGTGTTGCTCGGCGAGTGATTCTCGAATGGAACCTCGGCCAGGCGGCGCGTGGTCTCTCACGCATCACGCTCGATCTGGACGGGAATCAGCCGCTGGCCGATGAGTGGTATGAGCCCCACGTTCACGTCACCGACAATTCGGGAACGCCAACCAGCATTCCAGCTCCGCCGCAGGCCGAGCCGGCCCTGAAATAGCGAGAGTATTGCCGCCGGCCGCCTTACGCGGCTGTTCGCCAAGGAAATGCCGGTCGGCACGGATTGGCTCTCTTCGCAGAGGGACCGGAATTGGCGGTAATCGCCACCTGCACTCAGGGTTTTCCTGAAACGGTCTAACCTCCGTGACCGTTAAAGTCGATACACGGAACTGCGGTTGCGCTGCGCCGACCCTGTGGCTTGGCGCAACCGACTGCCCTATCGGAACTTGGGCACGTCGGGGATCAACTGCGAAAAGGTCAGGAGCGAAACGATGATGCGACGCATTGGGCGGCTCGCCGGCCTTTTGCTGGCTGCAATTCTTGTCCTATCGCCCTGGGAATTGAGAGGCCCGACGCCGGGTGCATACGAGTCGCACTCGGTGGGTCTGTTTGCGCCGCATGGCGCATCGGCTGCCGAACAACCGAGCGCCGACGAAGGTGAACCGCATGATGTAATGTCCGATGCGGATGCGTTCTTTGGCGAACCCCAGGCTTCGTTTTCTCGCCGCGGAACTTCATCGTCGCAGCCACAATCGCGCGCTGCTCGACCTGATGTCAAGTCCGTTAAGAGTGCCTATCAGGACGACGCGGTGGCCCAGGGTCAGCCCTCGTTGGAGGATCGCTTCAACCAGCTAAAGGAGACGCTACCGGACGATGAGCCGACAAGCTCCTCGCTCAGCGAAGAGTCGATCAGAGTTGCTCCGCCGCGCATGTCTGGCAACGTGGAGTCGTCGGACTTTGCGGAGCGACTCGCACGCCGGACAAGGTCGCGCGCGGAGCCGGCGGAGCCAAGCGCGAATCGCATCACTCGACGGACAATTCCCGCCTCGACTCCTCAATCGGCCGAAGCGACCAGCGCCGTCGATCCCTCCTCGGCCGACGCGAGCGATGGCGGCGTGACCGTTCGCTGGATCGTGCCTACGGAAATGAGCCTCGGCCAGGAAACCACCTGTCAGCTCATCGTATCGAATGCCGGCGACTTGCCGGCTACGGATGTGCAGATTCACATCGAGCTGCCCGAGGGGCTGCAACTGGTGCGAGCCGTTCCGGAATTGAGCGGCCAGGGCATTGCACGTTCCTATATGCTCGGCGAATTGTCGCCGAAGCAGGTCGCGACGATGAGCATGAGTGTCGTGCCGACCGAGCGAGGCCTGTTGCGGCCCAAGGCGGTGGCCACCTTCGTGCGAGCGGCCACCGCGTCGATCGACGTCCTGGAGCCGCAACTCCGACTGGAGATCGAAGGGCCAGGCCAGGCGATGCTGGGCGAGGCTGCCAACTATCATCTGACCGTGACCAATCCGGGGACCGGGGCCGCGGTCAATGTCTCGGTCAGCGTCACGCTGGACCCCCAGCTACGTCACCCGCGCGGCGCCAACGTGGAATTTGCCATTGGCACGCTCGGTGCGGGCCAATCGCGCGCGATCCAGTTGCCCTTGACGGGACTTTCACCGGGGCCCCTTGCGCTGTCCGGTGCGGCCAGCGCCGGCGGCGGCCTGACGGCGAAGGTTGACTATCAGGTCGACATCGTTTGTCCGCAGTTGCAATTGGCGCTGGCCGGACCGAAGCTGCGCTACGTCGACCGAAGGGCGACCTATATCGCCACGATTCACAATCCGGGACCGGCGCCGGCCGACAATATCAAGCTCGTCGGACTCGTGCCCGAAGGATTCCAATTTGTCGAGGCGACCCCCGGGGGGACGTTCGACCCCGAGCAGCGGCAGGTGGGTTGGTTCGTCGGGCACCTGGCTCCCAACGAAACAACGCAGGTAGGCGTGCAGCTCATTCCCACTTTGCCCGGCGAGCACCGGCTCGCCGCCGAAATTCACGGTGATGCCGGCGTGTCGGCCCATGCCGAGCTCAACACACACGTCGAGGGCTCCGCGGTCATCACGCTCGATGTGACGGAATCGGACGACCCCGCGGAGATCGGTACGGAAACCACTTATGAAATCCGAGTGACCAATCGCGGGTCGCAGCCGGAGCGACGCGTACAGGTAGCAGCCAGGCTTTCGGAGGAGATCGTGCCGATTGATGCGAGCGGCGTGACAGCCGGTACGATCGACCAGGACCAGATTGTGTTTGCTCCAATTCCGGAACTGGCGCCTGGCCAGAGCGAGCTGTATCGAATCAGCGTCGAGTGCCGCTCGCCGGGCCGAGCACGTCTGCGTGCCTATTACCGTAGCGACGGAACCCCCACCCCGGTCGCCGAGGACGAGGTAACGCGAATCTACGAGGACTAGCAATCGACACTCAATATAGAAGGGCCGATCTCCGTCGCTCGGGTGCGGCGGAGGTCGGCCCGCTCTTTTGGTAGCCGGGTGCTTCAGGCGGCTACCGGTTGGGAACGCGCATTTTTCCGAGCTTGCTTGCGTGCCCCAAATTCCCTAATTACGATCGAACAATAGCGGTCCCGGAACAATCACATCACAATTAGCTCAACTCCACGCTCCCACCTCGTCAGCGGTCGCTGGTGCAGGTGGGAGCGTCTCAGGAACAACTTCGGCGGAGAAGAGGCCATGGTCGCGCGGATTTCACAATGGGCGTTTCGCTGGCGCGTGGCGGCCGCCGTACCGGCACTTCTTGTTTGGGCCGGCGTCGTCAACGCGCAAGTGGCCGGCGTAGTCGTCGACGCCGGGGGGGTGCTGCACAAGCAAGTCTATCCGGATCCTTCCGGGCAGCTCACCGAAGAGCGCCGAGCCGCGGCACGTTCGACACTCGACCCGAAGCTGGCCGCCCAAAGCAAACTGCGGAAGGTTTCGCTTCCGCGGTTGGAGGCGGCCTATCGTGCACAATTGGCCGGCGGACGCCGAGCAACGGACGAAATGCTGCACCTCGCCGGCTTGACGCGTCTGCGCTACGTGTTTTTCTATCCCGAGACTGCCGACATTGTGATCGCCGGGCCCGGCGAGGGGTGGGCCGGTGATCTATCGGGGCGCGCCTGCGCGCTGAGCAGCGGCCGCCCGGTGTTGATGTTAGAAGATCTGGTTGTGGCACTGCGCGCGTTTCGCGCCGAGGGCGACGGCGGCACGGTGATTGGCTGCTCGATCGACCCGACCGAAGCGGGCTTGGCGCGAATGCAGGAGTTTCTGCGCACAGTGGGTGTGCGCGCGACGCCGGCCGATACGGAGCGGATCGTCGAGGGATTACGGTCGAGCATGGGCATGCAAACGGTCCGCGTGCTGGGAGTCTCGCCGGCGACACATTTTGCCCAAGTGATGGTCGAGGCCGACTACCGGATGAAGTTGATCGGCATCGGGCTGGAGAGGCCACCCGTCAAGCTGGCCAGCTACGTCGATCGCGCCAGCGCCGCCCAAGTGGCGCGAAATGCATTGCAGCGCTGGTATTTCACGCCCGACTATCAATGCGTGCGCGTGAGCGACGACGGCCTGGCGATGGAGCTGGTGGGCGACGGCGTGAAGCTCGTTGGGGAGGATGAAATGGTGACCGCCGGGGGCGAGCGTCGCGCGAGCGTCGGCACCGACCGTGCCTCGCACAGCTTCGTCACGAGCTTTACCAAATGCTATGGCGAGCTGGCCGACAAATCGCCGGTGTTTGCACAGCTTCGCAACTTGATGGACATGTCGATCGCGGCGGCGTTTATTCAGCAGGAAGGGCTTTACGGAAAGAGCGGCTGGACGATGGCGACCTTCGGCGACGAAGATCAATTCCGCGTCGAAACGTGCGCTGCACCCACTCAAGTGGAGACGGTCGTGACGTCCGTGTGGAAGGGCAACCGACTGATGACTCCGCTGGGCGGCGGCGTCAACGTGCAGGCGGAACTGGCGCTTGCGTCGGAAAACGTGCAGGCCGACCACGAGCGCAAGCTTAGCCAGGCTCGCCAGGCGGTTACACTGGAGCTGGCGCCGGGCCAATGGTGGTGGGACTGACCGTCGGTCGGTCCACGAGCACCACGCGCAGGTCGCCGACATTGGTTTGCGTTGGCCCGGTCTTGATGAGCGCGTCCAACGGGGCGAAGAAGTTGTAGGCGTCGCAGCGCACGAGATTTGCGCGCGGATCGAGCCCCAACTCGGCGGCGCGATCGATGAGCGTGCGATCGACCCAAGCGCCGGCGGCATCGGTGGGGCCATCTTCTCCGTCGGTCCCACCGGATAGCGTCAAAACGCCCGCAGCGCCAGCCTCTCGCAGCCGAAGAAGCGCCGCCAGCACTAACTGCTGGTTGCGGCCTCCTTGACCACGATCGCACTCGCTCGGAAGCTGAACGACCGGCTCACCTCCGCTGATGAGACAATCGTGACCGGAAACGGCTCGCATCCGTAACGCCTCATCCGCCAGTTGGCGGCCGACGTCCTCGGCACAGCGCTCGACGTGCTTCGCTGTGCGCGTCTGGCAGTCGTAGCCCAGCCGCTTAGCCTCCGCGGCGGCGGCGTCGACCGCCATGGCCAGGCTGCCAATAACAAAATTCGCAAGCGTGCAGGTGGGCTGCGCTGCCTCGGGCGCGATGCGCTCCAGCGATGTGAAGACGCGCTCGGAAATCCCGGCCGCGCGAGCTTGGTATCGTTCTAGGATTTCAAGCGCGTCGGCCGAGGACGAATGGTCCTCTACGGTCGGTCCAGAGCCAATTTGGTCGAGCGGATCGCCGGGCACGTCGGAAATCACGAGCGTCATCAGTCGGCCAGCGCGGCACGCTTGGGCAAGCCGGCCACCCTTAATGCGGCTGAGGTGCTTGCGGACGGTATTCAGCTCGAGAATATTGGCCCCGGCGGCGCTCAGATGGCGCGTCACCGCCAGCTTGTCGGCCAACGTGATGCCGGCGATGGGCGCCGGCAACAGCGCCGATGCGCCGCCGGAGATGAGACACACGCAGAGGTCGGCCGGATCGAGCCCCGCGACGAGGCGCAAAATTTCTTCCGCGCCACGCACTCCTTCGGCTGTCGGTTCGTTGATTCGCGCGGGCCGCGCGGCATGCAGGTGAATGCGCCGAAGCGTCCGAACACAATCCGCGGGGACGTTGGCCCAGCCGGCGACCTGCTTCTGGCGAAGCACATCTTCGCCCAGGGCCTCTTCCAGTGCCGCGGCCATTGCGCCGGCGGCCTTGCCGGCACCAACCACCACGATTCGGCCAACCGCTTCGAGCAGCAGCGACACGTCGCCAATGCGCAACGTCGCGCCGGCTCGTTCACGAAGCTCGACGCAAACCCATTGGCGAACCAGCTTGTCGGCACGCACCGCCTCGACGCCGGCGCGCCAAATTCGCAAAGCGTGCTCGCGCAACTGGCCGGGAGAGCGCGTCAACTCATCACTTGGCCTCGAGCGCCGCTTCGATCACCCCGGTCAGCTCCGGCGAGTCGGGCTTTACCTTCGACGGGTAGCGGCCCAGTAGCTTTCCATCGCGAGCGACGAGGAATTTTTCGAAATTCCACTTGATCGGGCCGGGTGACGGCGGCTCGGCGGTGAGCGTCTTGTAAAGCTCGCACTGCCCTTCACCGTTTACGTCGATCTTGGAGAACATGTCGAACGTGACGCCATACTTCGAGCTGCAGAACTCACCGATCTGCTTCTCATCGCCCGGCTCTTGTCCGCCGAACTGATTGCAGGGAAATCCGAGTACCGCTAACCCGCGGTCGGCATACTTCTCGTGAAGCTGCTGAAGGCTCGCGTATTGGGGCGTGTAGCCGCACTTGCTGGCGACATTGACGATTAACACGACCTTGCCCGCGTAGCTCGACAGATCGACCTCCTTGCCGGCGAGCGATTTCACCTTGCCGCTCAGCACGCCTGCGCCTTTCTCATCTGATTTGTCGGCGGCCACGACTCGCGCGCCCACCAGGACGGTCAGAATTCCCACGGCGAGAGCCACTCGTACGACAGTGTTCATCAGTTTGGCCTCCGGAAAGGGTCATTAGTGTATTCGGGTCCGTTGCGACCGAGGAACATCATGCGTTGTTCTTGGTCGCAATTCAAGTGGCCGGCGCAGCCGCGCGACGCCGTCCGGTCGCACACCTTCCTCGCCGGCGTAGCCGGAACGTCAAGAGTGATACAGCACTCATCGCGGCCAGCACGAGCGAGCTAGGCTCGGGAACCGCGCTGGCATCCAATGATTCGCCGCCGCTCGCCCATAGTTCATCGAAGCTGTTGCCAAAATTGACCTGCAGCACCAGGAAGTCGTCGAAGTCCACATCGCCGTCGCCGTCAAGATCGCCGTCGCCGCGCGCCGCGCCGGACGAAATTGCAAAGCCGAGCTGCAGCAAAAGAAAATCGTCGAAATCCACGTCGCCATCGTCATCCACGTCTCCCACCGCGAAGACACGCAGCGTCACGTCGGCCGTGTTGTAGAGTGTCAGAAACTCCAGTCCGAGATCGAGGCTGGGAAAAATCTCGGCCGCGAACGTACCCGCGATGCTCGCTCCAGTGAGTATCGAAAACGAGTCGCTCCACGCCGGGTTGAACAAGCCCAAAAGACTTACCTGGAGAGTGCCGTCCAAGGTAACGTTGCCAGTGACACTCAGTTGATCGAACTCGGTGCCCGCCATCAGGCCTCCCAGCTCGATCTCCAGTACGCCGCCGGCCGATTGGTCATAATCCAAGAGCACGGTGATCAGACCAGCCGACGCTCCTGGCCGGACGGTGCCGTCGTTGATGAGGTCGGCATTGATTGAGCCTGAGCCGGACAGAGTGCCGCCATCGACGTCGACCAAAGTCGCCTCGACGCCGCCATTTTGCAGCACGAGAGTGCCGTTGTCCCAGAGCTTGAGCGTGTTTGAGATATCGAGCAGGCCCCCGTTGGCGGCGGTCAGCGTCCCGATGCCGCCCGGGCCACCGCTGTCGCCTCCGACATGGAGAGAACCCGCGACGATCCACGTTCCGCTGGCACCGACCGTTACCGATCCGATCGAGCCATTGAGACGGGCGATCGACGAGTCGGAGCTCGAGAGCGTTCCGTCGGTGACGGTCAAAGCTCCCATGTGGATGTCAACGCTGTCGGAGAGCGTATACGTGTTGCCGTTCAGATCGAAGGTGACCGTGCCGGTACTGACTCGCAAGCGGCTATTCGTCGGATCGGTGGCAAACGTGACCGTGTAGGTCGAGGGGCGGCTGAAGTCGACGGCGTCGGAAACGCCCGGCACGCCGGCGCTCCAATGGGCCGCAGTTCCATACGCGCCGCCCGATGTTCTGACCCAGTAATTCGTGCTGGTGAGATCGTAGTCCAGGTCGCTGAGGATGCCGGCTTCGGGCGTCAGATAAGCACGTCGCATCACGCCGCTTGAAATCGAGGATCGCATCACGGCATTGGAGGTCGTGATGTGACTGATGCTCGAGCCGGACTGAAACGGATTCGGCGAGAAAACCGGCACCGGTGCGCCGTTATTGAAAATGACGGCACTGGGCCCCGCAAACACAACCTCGCCACTCGTCAGGTCGGCCGGCGTGCCCACGAAGTTGCCGCCAGCGGCGAACAGGGGATTACCGGAGCGCTCCAGAAATGCATCGTACGTGGTGAACACGCCGGGATCCCCGCCGGTGATCTTGCTGTTGCCGCTGGCATCGACCAGCGACGCAAAGCCGAGCGCGTGCGTCACCTCGTGTACCGCGACGGAGAAAAGATCGTATTGCCCTGCCACCGTCGCCGCGGTTCCGGAATTCCAGTTGAAGCCAAAATCGAACGTCACGACCGCATCCGGGCTGAAGGGGCTCGGATCGACGCCGGTCGTCACGTGTTCGAACAACCTTCCCGGCTTAAACCCGTTGGGACTGGTGGGGTAATAAGCGCCCGCCGAGGCCAGAAACCCACTCCCGTCGGTTTGTGAGTTGTTGATCGAGATGTCGCCGATGCCGTTTTCATCGATCACGCTGTCGATGTAATCGAGCGCGGCCAAGAAGGTTGTTTGCCGCGTGGGACCCAGCAGTGCGTCGTCGAATCCGACGTTCGTGTTGTTCACTACGTCGCCAAAGGTCACGTTCCAGGTGACCTGTCCCGTCGCGCCGCTCACAGAGAAGAACAATAGCGCGACACAGAGAATTATTCGCCACGCGCCCATGGTGTGAAAGCGACTCCTCGCGCACCGGCGCCCACGAGCCATTATGCATACACGTGCGAACGGCACAACGCAATACGGGGTAAAGCACGGGCCAGTGACGCCTGATGCGGCAAAAGCACGTAGCAACGACCGCGGAGTCATCGCCAACCTGCAATGCTACGAACGCGGCGGACTGGGATGCGCTCGCGAGAGTCAGTCTCTCTCCGGCCGCTTCGCCGCTAATGTCACGCTCCAGACGAGCAACATCGCTGCCACCGTCGCATATCCAGCGGCGAGGTAAACCGGTGTTTGTCCGGCGGCGACTTGCGGCAGCTCGGGCAGATTCCAGGGCGCGACCAACGGGCTTCCCGCCGCGGGGGAATGGATGACGCCAAAAAGGCTAGCCAGCGCGGCCACCGCGCAATAGGCTGCGGCGACCTTCAATTGTCGGTCGATCAAGGCGGCCAGCATCGACGCCCAAATGACGCTCGTGACGATGAACCCACCGGAAAGCACGCGCATCGTTTGCACTTGGGCGGCCAGCGGTGCTCCGAGCTCGTCAATCGTTAGGCCGGCACGCCCCATGATCCCGTCGGCAAAGATCATCACCAGGTAGGCCAACGCCGGCAGGCAGGCCAGAGCGACCGCCGCCAGGTGCCGCCGCGGCGTGGCGTGGAAACTCTGCGCCGTGATCTCCAAGCCAATGAAGACCAGGATCGGAAAAATCGCCGCACGCGGGATGATCAGGTACAGGTAAGCGAAGTAGCCGATCATGCCGGCCGCCCCGATGAACAAGCCAGTCGCCAATGTGTACGCGGCTCGGCCGCCCATCGCCTTATACGCCGGATGGCCGATATAGGGCGTCGTTTGTACCACACCGCCGCACACGCCGGCCACGAGCGTGGCCACGGCCTCGACCGCGATTACGCGCGAGGTGTCGAATTCGTCACCTGCCGCTGCAGCGCTCTCCGTGCAGTCGATCCCGCCGATTACCGTGGCCAGCGCAAACGGGATCACCACAGGCAGATACGGTATCGCCAGCGGCATGGCCTGCATCCACTCCAGTGTGGGCCACGGCGGCAACAATCCTAGATGAGGTCGAACCGCTGACTCCTCCGCGACTAGGCCGATCCAATCCATCGACACCAGGACATAATAGAGGACCGAGCCGACCACCAGTGCCCCCAGCGTTCCGGGAATGCGAAACGGAAGCTCAATACGTGCCACGAGTGTCGTCAAAATGATGGCAAGCGCGATTAGCCCCACGACCGGGAATTGCATGATCTCCAAAAGTGGCAGGAAGCCGATGAGCACAAGCGCAATCGCCGCCAGCGACCCCAGTAACCCGGCGCGCGGTACGACACGCCGAACCCAGCCCGCGCCGGCCGCACAGACCAGCTTCAAGACGCCACTGACCACCACGGCGCACATCCCGATGTGCCATGCCTGCCGCGCCGCCTCGTCGGGCGTAAGCCCGGCGCGTTTCGCCTCCAAGAACGCCGGTCCGACGACGAAGAAGACCATGCCGAAGACGCTTGGCGTATCGAGCCCCAAGGGCATGGCGGTTATGTCGTTACGCTGCGTGCGGCGCGCCAGGCTAATGGCCATCGCCGTGAACCAAAGGTCGCCAATGAGCACTCCCAGGGCCGTGCCCGGGATCATGTGCGAGACTGCAAAATTTGCAGGAAAATCGAACGCAGTTGACAAGAGCCCGACCACGAGAACCAGATTGGCGACATTGTCTAACATCAGCCCGAAAAAGGCGTTAACGTCGCCGGGAGCAGCCCACTGATAACGCGTCACGAGCAACGCAGTCCGGTTGGGGCACGAGACTTGCCAATTCCGAGCAGAGCGTGAGTGTACGGCCCGTTTTTGGCAGGTGTCAAACCGGAGCAACCCCTTTTCGCGCACGAAGTGAGACGCGGCGGATAATTTTTTGTTAAAATACGGGAACGAGTTCGGCGCCAGAGCGGCCGCGAGCGCCATTTTTTTAGCGCCGCGGCGAACCCTTCGGCGCATGGCTCGTAATGAAGCATGGGTACGATAATCGAGAAGAAGGCTTGCGGCGTCAAGAAGCGTGGCGAGGCTGCGCCGTTGTCAGACGAAACTGACGAGGCTCTCTTGCTGCGCTACCGCGATTTTGGTGAAGTCGGGGCATTTGAGGAGTTAGTCCACCGCTACGAAACCGAGTTGTACAGCTACCTGCGCCGGTATCTGGGTGATGAGTCGCTGGCGGAAGACGCCTTCCAGGCGGCCTTCTTGCAGTTGCACACCAAGTGCGACCAGTTTGACCAGGCTCGCAAGGTGCGGCCGTGGCTGTATACCATTGCGACCAACCAAGCCATCGATGCCCAGCGTCGTAGCCGGCGGCACAGAATGGTAAGCCTTGATCACCGCGACGAGCGCTCGACCGACGAGACGGCCTCTGCCCTGATCGACTTGTTGGCCAGCCGCGACTCCGGCCCGCCTGAGGAGCTTGAAGCACACGAACGACGCAATTGGATTCGCCAAGCGGTAGCGCAGCTTCCCGAATCGCTGCGAAGCGCGGTCAATTTGATCTACTACCAGGGACTGAAATACCGCGAAGCCGCCGCCATTCTGGACATACCCGTGGGAACAGTGAAGAGCCGCTTGCACACCGCCATCCTGAAGTTGAACGAGGCGTGGTCCCACGCCGGATTGTCTGGAAACGATTAGCCTTATGCGTGAGCATCTGATCGGCTACCTGCTGGGAGCACTCGAGCCGAGCGAACACGCTGCGGTCGAAGCCCACCTGGAACGAGACGCCGAGCTGCGAATGGATTTGCGGCTGTTGGGCTGCGCGCTCCATCCGCTCGCGGTGGACAAAGAACCTCATCAGCCTCCGCGCGGCCTTGCGGCGCGCACTTGCCGTGCGGTGATGGATCGTGCACAGGTCATCCCGCTCTCAGAACGCCTTGCCGCGCCAAGCCGCTGGCAATGGCAGGATCTGACCGTGGCGGCCGGCGTGCTGGTGGCAGCGTCGTTGCTCTTTGCTCCGGCGGTGAACCAGAGTCGTTTCCGCGCGCAGGTGGCCGGGTGCCAGAATCATCTCCGCCGCCTCGGACAAGCCATGATGCAATACAGCGACGCGCACGGCGGGTACTTCCCCTATGTGCCCAAGAGCGGATCGCTGGCCGCCGCGGGGCTGTATGGCCCGATTATGGTGCACGGCGGCTTCCTGCCCGAGTCGCAATCACTGCTCTGTCCTGGCAAGACGGATTCCGGTGCCAGCCGAAAGCTGCAGGTCCCGACGGTCCTGCAAATCAGGATCGCGTCTCCTCAACAGCGGCGCAAGCTGGCGCGCCGCATGGGGGGAGATTATGGCTATACCTTTGGATATACGCTCAACGGGAAATATTTCGGCACGCGTAATCTGGGCCGCCAGGATTTCGCGCTGTTGTCCGATGCGCCCAGTGGTCATCTTCCCGGTTACCAAAGTGACAATCACGGCGGCTCGGGCCAGAACGTACTCTTCGAGGACGGCCGCGTCCGGTTTCTCAAGAGCTGCACCTCCTGCGATCTGGACGATAACTTCTTCACCAACGGCCGCGGCGTGGTCGGCGCGGGCATCCACCACAACGACTCGGCCATCGGTGCCAGCGCCTCGCCACCCTGAGATAAGCGATTCTCACGGTGGCTTCGCTTAAACCACCTTCTCATTGCGCCGGCCAGGTATCGCGACGGGCTCGCCCCACTCGGCGCGAAAGGCATGTCCGCAACGCCGGCATTGCATGCGGCGTGCGAGCAGCGCGCCGTTCATGCGGCTTGACTTTTGGCATTTCGGGCAGGTAACCGCCAGGCGCATGGTGGCCGGTTCGACCGCGGCCACCACACCCTGCGCGCCGCGTCTGAAAAGCACATCGTCTGGCTGAAGTGTGGAAAGCAGTTCGCGCGTCAAGGGAGCGAGCGGCGCGATGCGCGTCGCCAATCGTCGAATGGCCTCTTCGAATACGTTGCGTACGAGTCGTCCGTTACCAAAGTGTTCGTCGCTCTCGCTCAAGAGCGTCACGAACGCTTGTAGCAGCTTGACACGCACTGCTGCCGGCGCTTGGTAGTGATGCTTCGCGCACATCGACAAGAAGATCTGCAGTAGCTCACCCGGTGTGTAGTTCGGAAACACGAGCTGCCGCGGGAAGCGCGACGAGAGCCCCGGATTGCTCTCCAGCAATCGCTTCATCGGCTCGGGGTAGCCTGCCAAGATGACAACGAGCCGCTGGCGATCGTCCTCCATGCGCTTGAGCAAAGCTTGCACGGCCTCGGCCCCGTAGGGGTCGTCCCCCTTTTCGGGCGCCAGGCTGTAAGCCTCGTCGATAAAGAGCACGCCGTCGATTGCCTCGTTGATCTTGTCGTGTGTCTTGGGGGCTGTTTGACCGGCGAACCGAGCCACGAGTCCGGCGCGGTCGGTCTCGACCAAGTGCCCCTTGGCCACCACTCCCAATCCGCCGAGGATCCGTCCCAGAATACGCGCGACGGTCGTCTTCCCCGTGCCTGGATTGCCCGAGAACACGCTGTGCAACGATAGTGATGTTTGCGGCAGACCGTGTTGAGCGCGCTGGCGCTCGATGTCGAGAAAGGCGGCCAATTCGCGCACTTCGCGCTTGATATCGGTGAGGCCCACCAGTGCATCGAGCTCAGCTAGCGTGTCGGCCAGTAGCTTCTTCGTGTCAAGCGTGTGCTCGTTGGCGTTGGGGCTTTGCTTCGACGCCCGTTCATGCGGATGCGACGGTAAGGGTGGAGGGTCTCGCCGCATCCTGGCCACGGCCTCTTGTACCTTGGTGTGGTCGGTACCGCGAGCCTCAGGCGACGACGCGAACGGGACCGGGCGCTCAAGTCCGCGAGCCAATGTGTCTTGCAGATCCTGCAGGTGGCGCACTTCATCCGGCCCAATGGTGCCATCGAACTTGGCCGTCAGGTTGGCAATGCGGAGCACCAACGTTTCGAGAAGATCGCTCGATCGACGAAACGGCTCGAGCCGCGCGAACGGCCGAAGCAGGCTGTTCCATTTCAACCGGTCGGCGTGCGCGGCGAGTACCGCGACTGCCTCAGTCAATTGGCTTCCGCGAAGCCGCCGCCGCCAGACGTGATCGATCACCTCGGCGGACAGCTCTCGCTCGGCCGGAGCCGCCGCACGGTCAGCGCGGATCATTTCCGCCAGTACCTTGACGACCAAACCGTGGTGCAAAGCTCGGAATCGCTCGACGAACTGCGCGGCCGGCTCCGTGACCGAGTCCGGATAATCGCGGAGGCACTCTTCGGCACAGCTCCGGTACAGGTTCTCGCATTCCACGAGCGCGCGGCGCAGCTCCTTGATCAACGCTTCGCGGTCGCCAGGGCTCGTGGAGTCCATGAAAGTGAAGCGGTCAACGGACAAGGGGTGCGTCGCGCGCTGCGATCCTAACATCGCCACTGCAGGCCGACAACAAAACACGATAGGGGTCGCAGCGGTGTCGATCGGCCAATGGGCAAAGCGGCGCGTTGGCTCGTGGCATGATTCGACCTTGAGGGCCTGCCTGTCATCCTGGAAAATGGAGAGCCGTTTTGCCTCAGCCGGTGGAACACCCAACTTCCGGTATCGAGTTCACTCTTGAGCGAATTGCCTCCCTGCTCTCCGTTGCGGATGGCGGTGCTCATCTCGGGCCGCGGGACGACGTTGGCGAGCCTGCTGGCGCAGATCGCCGACGGCCGGCTCGATGCGCGCGTGCTCACGGTGGTCTCTAGCAGTGCCAAGGCGCCCGGCTTGGAAATAGCGCGCCAAGCCGGCGTGCAGAGCCTGGCGATTCAGCCGGGGCAATTCGCCACGCTCGAGGAATTTAGCGATGCGGTGTTTCAAGCCTGCCGCAGCGTCGATCCGCACATCGTGGCGATGGCGGGTTTTCTTCGCCTTGTCCGAATACCGCGCGATTTCGAGAATCGCGTGGTCAATATCCACCCCGCGTTGATCCCCTCATTCTGCGGCAAGGGATTGTATGGCCTGAAGGTTCACGAGGAGGTATTGAAGTACGGGGCCAAGATCACTGGCTGCACGGTCCATTTTGTTGACAACGAGTACGACCACGGACCGATCATCTTGCAGCGAGCCGTAGCGGTTGAGGACGACGACACGCTCGAGGCACTCGCCCAGCGTGTGTTTGCGGTCGAGTGCGAAGCGTACCCCGAGGCGCTGCGGCTCATTGCGGCAGGCTGCGTGCGAGTCGAAGGGCGGCGCGTTCGGATCGTGCGAGACACGGTGTAACTTAACTGGCGGACTCGTACCCCAGTGCCTTGTAAAACCGTCCGGCGGCCGTCCATCGCGCGTGCGTCTCGAGGTACACCTCGCGAAATCCATCGTCCCAACAGGCCGCCTCGAGCGCGCTCAACAACAAGCGGCCTACTCCGCGGCGGCGCCAATTCGGTAGCACCGCCAGCCAGTGGACGACCGGCTTTGGCGATTCGCCGGCATCGCGCATCGCCAGCGCGACCGTCCCCACAATCTGCGGACTGCGCACCAGCCCGGCTACCGTCTCGGCGAACCAGAGGCGATCTGGCTGCCACCAGCGTTTCAAGAGGAACTCGGACTCGAAATCGGCCGCGGACCAGCGACGCACGCTGACTGCCTCGCGTGCGAACGCGCGGTGGCGCAATTCCAACCAAGGGTCGACATCCTGTTGTCCGCGGAACGTACGCAGTGCTATCCCGGCGACTGCCGTTGGCACAGGCCGGACTATAAGGGCGTGCCTAAGTTGCAAAATGGTAGACATTTATCACATTGTCTGGCCGCGCATCTTCAACCACAAACTGGTAATTGTACCGTTGGTGACTTGCGTTTCGGAACGATATTTGAATGACTTTAATGCAATTCCGCACGATAAATTGATCGCAATATCTCAAATCGCGCGGTTTTTTGATTGAAATATTCCATGACGATGCGGATAATGTCTCCTGATTGCCGTCACGCCGGGAGCACCTCAGGTGGTCGCCGAGGAGCGTCGAAACCGATTGCTCGAGCTCGTCCGCTCGAAGGGCTTTGCTTCGTTGCCGGAATTGGCCGACGAACTGAAGGTATCCGAATCAACCGTACGCCGCGACCTGGATTACCTGGAAGAGTCCGGCGCGGCGAAGCGGACGCACGGCGGAGTTTTTTACGCCGGCGCGTCGCCGCGGCTGCCGCACTTCGAGCAGCGCCAGCCCGCCCAGTGGGACAAGAAGAAGGCGATCGCTCGAGCGGCGGTCGCGCTGATCGACGATGGCGACACGGTATTACTTGACGGGGGCAGCACCACATACGAGGTGGCACGGCTGTTAGTAGGCCGGCCATTGCAAGTGGTTACGAACTCGCTCCCCGTGGCCAATTTGTTTGCGGCCAATGCCAATACGGACCTGGTGCTCATCGGCGGTTACGTCTATCCGCGGACCGGCGTGGCGCTGGGTCCCTATGCGAACGACATGTTGGCCGCGCTCAATGTGCGGCGGACGGTGCTGAGCGTTGGCGGCGTGACCGAACGCGGGTTCTACAACAGCAACCTGCTCTTGGTCGAAACCGAGCGCGCCATGCTGCGCGCGGCCGACGAAGCGATTGTCGTGGCCGACAGCACGAAATTCGGCCACCAAAGCCTCGCGCATTTGTGCGAGCTGAGCGCGATTGACCATCTGGTCGTGGACGACGCGCTCAACGGCGCATGGCGGCGGAGAATCAAGGACGCGGACGTGGGGCTGGTGATCGCCGAGTCGGGAGAGCAGCCACGATGATTGCGGCCCCCGTCGATCGCGGCACCATTGAGCGGATTGTGCGAGAGATCGTGCTGCGGCAATTGCCGGAGCGTGGCGATCGTTCGGAGCTCGTGGTGAGCATCTCGGCGCGGCACGTGCACTTGACGGACAAGGACGTGGAAACGCTTTTCGGGCCCGGCCACACGCTCACGCCGACGAAGCCGCTCTACCAGGACGGCTTTTACGCGGCGGAAGAAACCGTGATGGTCGTGGGGCCGCGCCGGCGGATGCTGCCGGCCGTCCGCGTGCTGGGACCGACGCGGCGACACAGCCAGGTGGAGCTGGCCTTCACCGATGGCATCTCGTTGGGCATCGACCTGCCGGTGCGTCCGAGCGGCAAGATCGCAGGCACCCCCGGCTGCGTGCTGATTGGGCCCAGCGGCGTCGTGGAGCTGGCCGAGGGAGTCATTCGCGCCGAGCGCCACGTCCACATGCACCACCGCGACGCCGAACACTACGGCGTTAAGAACGGCGAGCGAATCAGCCTGCGAATTCATTCGTCGTCGAGCACGGTGTTCGAGGACCTGCTGGTGCGCGCCGACGGCACCAGCAAGCTGGAAGTACACCTGGACACGGACGAAGGAAACGCGGCCGATTTGGATCACGCCACAAGCGTGGAGTTATTCAGGCCTTAACTAGCGGAAAACGATCACACTAACCCGAGGCGCAAGCCGAGGGATGCCGGCGGAACCACTTACTTTTTCAAGCGGAGAACATGACCATGGCAGTGGCAAGAGCGATGCAAGCGCTGGGGATGATCGAGACCAAGGGCTTCGTGGCCCTGGTCGAAGCCAGCGACGCGATGATGAAGGCGGCCAACGTCCAGTTCCTGGGCTGGCAAAAGATCGGCAGCGGCCTGGTGACCTCGTTCGTCACCGGTGACGTTGCGGCAGTAAAGGCCGCCACCGACGCCGGCGCAGCGGCCGCCGGTCGCATCGGCGAGGTGGTGAGCGTCCAGGTCATCCCGCGGCCGCATGACGATCTGAGCATCGTGCTTCCCGAGGTGAAATCGCCTGGCAAGTGACGCGAAATCTGACAAGAAACTCCGGAGGCTAACGCCCCCGGCTCGGTGAGTTTGTAGAACTCCTTCTTCAAAGGGAACCCAAGCAATGCAAAGAGCGGTTGGGATGATCGAAACGCGAGGCCTGGTGGCGCTGGTCGAGGCGACCGACGCCATGGCAAAGGCTGCGAATGTGGAAATCGTCAAGCACGTGCAGATCGGCGGGGCGTACGGCACGGCGATCGTTCGCGGCGACGTGGGAAGCGTCCGCGCGGCGGTGGATGCCGGCGCCGCCGCGGCCACGCAGGTCGGAGAATTAGTGGCCAGCCACGTGATTCCGCGACCGGCCGACGGGCTGGAAGCGGCGTTTCTGACCTAAATGCCGTAAGCCGGCGGTGACTCGTGATGAAACTGCCGCGAAACAACCCCCTCACCCTGCCCGCTCCCCCAATGGGGGAGAGGCGTTATGGTCGCGCCACATGAAGATCCTCGTGGCCAACCTGGGCTCGACGAGCTTCAAGTATCGCTTGTTCGACATGACCGACGAACGCCAACTGGCGCGCGGCGGCACCGAACGGATTGGCGCTCCGGCGAGCCGTTCGTTTGTCGAGGTCGGCTCGCGGCGCCGAGAGATCGAATCGCACGTGCCCGACACGGCCGCGGCGGTACGTTGCTGTCTCGATCAGCTTACCGATCGCGATGCAGGCTGCCTGACTCGCGCCGAGGAAGTCGCCGCGATCGGGTTCAAGGCCGTGCACGGAGGCCGTTACAGCGGCGTTCAGCGCGTTACGCACGAAGTGCTCGCGGCCATGGAAGCGATGAACCGTGTGGCGCCGGCGCATAATCCGCCGTATGTCGCGGCCATGCGGCTTTTGAACGAGCGGCTTCCCGGTATCCCGCTGGTGGCGGTCTTTGAGACGGCCTTCCACCTGGATATTCCAGCCGCCAACCGGTTCTATGGCGTTCCGTATGAATGGGCCGCCGAGCACAACGTCTTGCGGTGGGGGTTTCACGGGGCGAGCCATCGCTACATCGCCGGGCGGATGGCCGAGCTGTTGGGACGCGGCGACGCACGGATCATCTCGTGCCACCTTGGCGGGTCGAGCTCGCTGTGCGCGATTTGCAACGGACTGAGTGTGGCGAACAGCCTCGGCATGAGCCCGCAAAGCGGCATCCCGCACAACAACCGTGCCGGCGATTTCGACGCCTTTGCGCTGCCGGTGCTCATGCGCGAGACCGGCACGACGCTGGAGCAGTTGCTCGACGATCTGGCAACGCGCAGCGGACTACTTGGCCTGAGCGGGTTGAGCGGCGACGTGCGCGATCTTGAGGCCGCGGCGGCCAAGGGCCACGAGCGCGCAGGCCTGGCGCTCGACGTATTCGTCGCGTCAGTGCGGCATTACTTGGGTGCATATCTCGTCGAGCTGGGGGGCGCGGATGCGATGGTGTTCACCGGCGGAATCGGCGAGCGCGGCGCCCAGATCCGCGAAGCCGTCTGCCGCGACCTGGCTGCTCTGGGCATTGAACTGGACGCAGCGGCCAATGCACGTGTGCAGAGCGAAGCCGCGATCCACAGCACCGGCAGCCGCACGCAGATTTGGGTGGTGCCCACGAATGAAGAATTGATTGTTGCTCGAGCCACGCGGCAACTGCTCGAAGGGATAGGTGCATGTTCGTAGCCAAAGTCACCGGCAGCGTCGTTTCGACGCAAAAGGTCTCGTCGATGGCCGGAAACAAGCTGCTTGTCGTCGAGCCCTGTCGCGTCGAGTCGCCCAAACTGAGCCGACTTGTCGGCACGGGCCGCACGTTTGTGGCGGTGGACCATTTGGGCGCCGGCCAGGGGGACTACGTGCTGGTGACGCAAGGCTCCAGTGCCAGGCTCACGCCCGAAACTAAGCAACTGCCGGTCGACGCTGTCGTGATCGGCATCATCGATACGGTGCACGTCGAACAGGCTTGCGTCTACGACCGCAAGCAGGCAGCGCCCTAGTCGTAAAACCGAGAGAAGCATCGACCATGTTCCAGGCAAACGAAGCACTCATTCGCAGCGTTGTCGAGGAAGTTCTGTCGCAAATGAAGTCGAGTCCGCGTGCGGCGAGCGCGCGCGGCCACCAGGGCCGGTTGGGCGTTTTCACCTGTGTTGACGAGGCGGTCGCCGCGGCACGCGAGGCCTTCGAGCGCCTTTCGGAGCGATCGCTCGAAGACCGCAAGCGGATCATCGACCATATCCGCCGCATCTCAATCGACCAGTCGGTGGAGCTGGGCACGATGGAGATGGAAGAAACCAAGATCGGCCGCTTGGCACACAAGATCGAAAAGCTGAAAACGCTCGGCGAGCGGACACCCGGGGTCGAGTTCTTGCGGAGCGAGGTGTACAGCGGCGACCACGGCCTGGCGGTGATCGAGCATGCGCCCTTCGGCGTGATCGGCACGATCACGCCGGTGACGCATTCGTTGCCCACGATCACCGGAAACGCGGTGAGCATGATCGCCGCCGGCAATTCGCTGGTCGTCAACCCGCACCCGAGCGGCAAGCGTGTGGCGACCGAGGGCGTCCGCCGCTTCAACGAGGCGATTTTTCGCGACGTGGGTATCGACAACCTGATTTCGATCATTGCCGAACCGACACTGGAGTCGGCCGACGCGATCTTCCGGCACCGCGGCGTGCGAATCATCTGCGTCACCGGCGGGCCAGCCGTCGCGCGAGCAGCCATGAATAGCGGCAAACGCGCCATCGTGGCCGGTCCGGGTAACCCGCCGGTCGTGGTGGACGAAACGGCCGATCTGGCGCGGGCGGCGCGCTCGATCATCACCGGCGCGGCGTACGACAACAACCTGCTCTGCATTGGCGAGAAGGAAGTGTTCGTGGTCGATGCGGTCTTCGACAAGATGTTGACCGCCATGGACAAGGCGGGAGCGGTGCGGCTCAATCGGCGCGAGATCGAGTCGCTCACTCGTGCCGCGATCGTCAAGGTTGGCGAAGGAGAACGCCAACATGACGCTCCCTCCAAGGATTTTCTGGGGCAAAATGCCGCGGTGCTCGCGCGTGCGGTTGGCAAGAACATTCCCCAGGAGGTCGAGCTTCTCTTTGGCGAGACGGACGAATCGAACCCCTTCGTGCCGGTCGAGCAGATGATGCCGTTCCTTCCCTTTGTGCGCTGCCGCGACGTGGAGGAGGCGATTGCCAAGGCCAAGCACTTCGAGCACGGCTTTGGCCACACGAGCATCATCCATTCGACCAACGTGCGCAACATGACGCGCATGGGCCGCATCATGGATACGACGCTGTTCGTCAAGAATGGGCCGTGCATGGCGGCCTTGGGGCTGGGCGGTGAGGGGTATCTCTCGTACTCGATCGCCACGCCCACCGGCGAGGGAGTGACCACTCCACTCACGTTCACGCGAGAACGCCGCTGCTCGATGATCGACGAGCTGCGGATTATCGGCAAGGAAAGGGCCGCCCCATGCAACTAGGTCGCGTGGTGGGCACGGCAACCGCGACGGTCAAACACCCGTCGATGGCCGGCCGCAAGCTGCTGGTGGTGCAATTGCTCGACATGGGCGCCGCGCCCGATGGCGAGCCGATTCTGGCCGTCGACTCGGTCGGAGCGGGCCGCGGCGAGGTGGTCCTGGTGACCAGCGACGGCGCGGCCGCCCAGCAACTATTGCACGACGACCGCACGCCCGTTCGCTACACGGTGATGGGGATTCGCGACGCATGATACACAGGTACACGAGCACGGGTTCGGCAACGGCCGAACCCGTGGCACCCCGTGGTCCTCACGCACGGGGGTTTTCGCGGGTGGCACATGAAAGGTCGTAGTCATGCGAATTGCTGAAGTGATCGGCACGGTGACGCTGGGCAAGCCCCATCCGTCGATGGCCGGAGCAAGCTTCCGGCTCGTGGTTCCATTGTCGTTGGACAACTTGACCGGCGCGTCGAACTCACGTGGCGAAGAGCTCGTGGCGATCGATCCGTGGGGGGCGGGCATCGGCAGCCGCGTCGCGGTGAGCGAAGGTCGCGAGGCGGCCCAGCCGTTCGATCCCGAGGGGAAACCGGTCGACGCCTACGTGGCCGCGATTCTCGAAGCGATCGACGTGCGCCCATTGAACGAGGCAACCTGAACTGCATGAACCTGTACAAGATCAAGCGCGAGATCTGCGAGATCGGCCAGCGCCTGTACCAGCGCGGTTTCGCCGCCGCCAACGACGGCAATATCAGCTACCGCCTGGGCGAGAACGACGTGCTCTGCTCGCCGACCATGATCTGCAAAGGGTTCATGAAGCCCGACGATCTTTGCACCGTCGACATGGAGGGCAAGCAGCTTTCGGGCCGGCGAAAGCGGACCAGCGAGATCCTATTGCATCTGGCGGTGATGAAGGCGCGGCCCGAGGTGCGGAGCGTCGTCCACTGCCACCCGCCGCACGCCACGGCCTTTGCGATCGCGCGCGAGCCGATCCCGCAGTGCGTGCTGCCCGAGGTCGAGGTGTTCTTGGGCGACGTGCCGATCGCCAAGTATGAAACGCCCGGCACGCAGAAGTTTGCCGAGACCGTGCTTCCCTTCGTCCAGAGGACCAACGTAATCATCCTGGCGAACCACGGCACGATCAGCTACGGCGACTCGGTCGAGCAGGCCTATTGGTGGACCGAAATTCTCGATTCGTACTGCCGCATGCTGATGCTGGCACGGGGGCTTGGCAACGTGAACTATTTTTCGCAGAGCGAGACTAAGGAGCTTTTAGACCTGAAAACGCGACTGGGCTTTGGGGACGCGCGGCTCGCGCCCGGCATGGAGAACTGCGACTTGTGCGCGAACGACGTTTTCCGCGACAGTTGGACGCAGGTGGGCGTGGCGCGGCGTGCCTTCGAGCCACACGGCGCACGCGTGGCAAGCAATTCACGTGTGGCTGGGGCTAAGGCCGAAGGACGTGCCCCAGCGCGGCACGATGGCGGTTTGAACCCAACTGGTGGCGCGCTGGGGCACGCTTCGCTTAGCGCGAGCCACACAGGCGCAGACCAAGAAGCGCTGATCCAAGCGATTACCGATCGCGTCATGGCGGCGCTTTCCGCCGGAGGGACTCGGCCGTGAAAGTTAGCATCATTGGCGGCGGCGGGCTGGTCGGTTCCTGTACCGCTTTTGCGCTGCAGGCCTCGGGTGTTGTACGCGAGATTGTGCTGGTCGATGCGAACGTCGAACTGGCCGCCGGCCAGGCACTCGACCTCTTGCACGGCTCGAGCCTGGTGGCCGACCAGGTCATTTCCGCCGGCGGCTACGAGCAGGTCGCCAACAGCGACTTGATCTGCATCACCGCCGGCCTACGCCGCAAACCGGACGAAAGTCGCCTTGACCTGATCCACCGCAACGTCGAGCTCTTCCTGAGCATCCTGACGCAAATCCGCGCGGCGGGGCATCTGCCCAGTGCGGTGGTGCTCGTCGTATCGAACCCGGTCGACGTGCTGACGTACCTGGCGGCCGACGCGCTCGACATTCCAAAGTCGCAAGTGATCGGCCTGGGAACGCAGCTTGACACGGCGCGTTTCCGCAGCCTGATCGCCCAGCGGCTGGGCGCGGCGCCCACGCAAGTCTCGGCCCTGATCCTCGGCGAGCACGGCGACAGCATGGTGCCGATCTGGTCGAGCGCCACGCTGGGCGGCCTGCCGCTGGAGAAAATTCCCGGCTGGACGCCGCATGTCGCCAGCGAGGTGTTCCAGCGGACGCGCGGCGCTGGCGCCCTAGTGATTCAGAAGAAGGGCGGCGCCGGGTTTGCCGTCGGCCTGGCGATTCGCGAGGTGGTCGAAACGATCGCACTCGACCGCCGGCGTGTTCTGCCCGTTTCGAGCGTGCAGTCGGGCTGTTACGGCATCTCGCGTGTCGCGCTATCGGTGCCCACGGTGCTGGGGCGTGCCGGCGTCGTGGCCACGCACGAGGTCGACCTCTGGCCCAAGGAAATCCAGGGGCTCCGCCAGTCGGCCTTGGTGCTGCGACAGACATTGGAATCGGTGCTGGCGCGAGCGCGGTAAGGCGTTATGCAAAATTCACTCGACCGCAAGCTGGCCGCCATTCACGCCGATCCGTCGGGCTCGAAGGAATTCATCCTGGCCGATGCCAAGGATGCCGACATGGCGCTGGGGATCGGTGCGCCCGGCCGCTCGCCCGAGATGCACGCCGGCGAGCTGCGGTTTCGCTCGCTCGAAGAGTACCGCCAGCAGATGCGGCAAATCGTCGAGCAGGGACTGGTCGACATCATGCTCATGTCGGCCAGCACCAACGAGGTCTTGACCCATGGCGAGCGGCTGTTCGATCACAGCGCGGTGACGCCAGCAGCACGCGCCAACGACACGAGCGACATCTTCATTGTTCGTGGCGGCCGCTATACGGCCGAGCCGTCGCGACCCTTCCGCACCGCCACGATCGACCATATCCAGTGCGGACGTGCTGAATGCGAGCGCGGCGAGCGTGTAGCCGGAACAAACCTGGGCCTCTATAGCATCACGTTCAACAACCGGTTGGACGAGGATCTTGCGGCGCTGGAGGCCTATCGGCGGTTCCGCCTCGAGGCGGAAGCGAAGGGTTTTCGCCACTTTCTCGAGGTGTTCGACCCGAACGCGCCGGCGTCGCTGGCGCGTGATGATGTGCCAGGCTTTGTGAACGACTCGATCGCACGCACGCTTGCCGGCGTGACGCAGGCTGGGCGACCCTTGTTCCTCAAGGTCGTCTACCACGGGCCGCGCGCGATGGAGGAGCTGGTCGCGTACGACGCGCACTTGATCGTGGGCATTCTCGGCGGCAGCGCCGGCACGACGTACGATGCCTTCAAGTTGATTGCTGAGGCACAAAAGTATGGTGCTCGCGTGGCACTCTTCGGCCGCAAGATCAACCATGCCGAATGTCAGCTTGCCTTCGTGAAATTCTTGCGTCTGATCGTTGAAGGCCAGATTTCGCCCGAGGAGGCCGTGCGAGCCTATCACGGCGTGCTGGAGCGGCTCGGCATCCGGCCGCACCGTTCGCTGGCGGAGGATATGCAATTGCAGTCGAACGTCATGAGCTATGGAGGTACCTCGAGCGTCGCGGTTCCTCGGCCCATCTCCTCGAAGCGCGATTCACAGTTGTCCACGGTTCGCGCCGGCGTTGATAGCCGCCCAAACTCGGTGGCCGACGCCGCCGGCTCGACGAGTGAGTGCGCGTGCCGCTGCAAACACGACGAAGGAAACATGTCGAGTGCTGTGCCGGATTTCGCGGCGATGTCGCAGGCTGAGAAGCTGGCCTACAACCAGGCGAAGCGCGACCGCATCTTTGGTAAGCTCTCCTGACGGAGAACAGGAGAGCAGGGGAGTAGTAGAACAGTTGAGCAGTAGAACAGGTGAGCAATTGAATGGGCTCCTGCTCTCCTGTTCTACTGCTCTCCTGCTCCCCTGTTCACTCAATCATGCACCGAAGCCTGCTGACGCTGTTGCTGCTAGTCTCGATCGTCGCCGTGTCGGTCGGCTCGCTCACCTGGCTTTGTCGCCGCTCGCCCGACGTCAATTTCCTGCCGCGATATCGCGGGGCCGAGTGGATCCAATTCCCCATTCCGCCCGATCTTCAAGCGCGCCCACGGTACGAACTCTCGGCCACGTTCAGCCGGACATTCTCGCTTCGGCAAGTTCCCAAGTCCGCACCGTTTACGATGCGCGCGTTTCGCCGCGTCGAGCTCAGCATCAACGGCCAGGCCGTGCGTCTCGAAACATCGCAACGCGACAATTGGAAGCGCCCAATCACGGGCGACGTTGCAGCCTATCTCCAAGCCGGAGAAAACCGCATCGAGGTAGTCGTTACGCACGACGCGGCGCGGCCAGCACTGTGGCTGAAGCTGGCGTTATCGGAAGGAAGCGTGGTAACCGATCGTCGTTGGCAGGTGTCGATTGCAGGGCTGTTGCCCGTGGCGGCGCCCTTGGCATCCGATCCGCTGTCAGGCGGCCGATTGCACATTGGTCAGGATACCTCGCGCGAAACGGCCGAGCTGCCGAAGGGGCGCGACGCCACGCATCCGTCGGTCGTTCCTCGGCCAGAACAGAGCTTGCCCGCGCTCGTGGCGAGCCTGCCACAATTGGCTATCTTTGCGTCAATTGCCGTGGCCGTGGTCGGAGCGGCCTATTTCGCCGGCCGCCGACGCGCTCGAGACAAACGCCGAAGTCCGGAGTTGACGAACGAGCACGCGGCGCTACTGGCCGGGGTGGTCGCAATTTTGTGGGGGGCCATGGCCTGGAACAACCACGGCTGGCTTCACCCGATGTCGGGCCCAGACTCACTCGACCACTTGCAGTACATTCAATTGATTCTCGCGAATGGCTCGCTGCCGCTGCCGGGCGATGGCATCCAGACTCATCAACCGCCGCTCTTCTATCTGCTCGCCGCCGGAATGCTGAGGCTCGCGGGCGCCACGGCCCCCGCGGAGGCGATGCATCTGATTCGCCTGTTGACCGTCGCCTGCGGCATCGCGCACGTGCTCTTGGTGTTCGCGAGCCTGCGGCTGCTGTTTCCGGAGCGCCCGTCGTGCCAGATTGTCGGGCTGGTCCTGGCGGCGTTCTTGCCGGTTCATCTGTTCGTGTTTCAATACGCGACGAACGAGACGCTGACGGCGGCGCTGGCTTCGGGGACGATCTATCTGGCGCTACGCATTCTCAAAAGAGAGTCGCCCTCGCTCGGATTGTTCGCTGTCTTGGGAGCGGTGCTCGGCGCGGCGCTATTGACGAAAATTACGGCGCTGGTCGTGGCGGCCGTCGTCGTGGCGGTGCTGGCTGCGCGAGGGATCATGGAATTTCGCAGCAACGCGCGAGCGTGGACGCAGTCGATAGTTGTCATGGTCGCCGCGGCCGTGCTCGTCTGCGGCTGGCACTACGCGCGAATGACTGCTCGCTACGGCACGCCGCTGGTCCGCTACGTCGACCTGCGCGAAGGGGGAGGTGGAACCTGGTACGACCCTGGCAGCCACACGGCCGAGTATTTCTGGCGGTTCGGACGATCGCTGGTCGTGCCCTTCTTCGCCGGCTTCGATTCCTTCGGCGACGCGGTGTATTCCACCATGTGGGGAGACGGCCGCTACGGCGGGAGCGGCTACCTGTATGTGCGCGTGCCGTGGAACTACCAGCTCATGGCGGCCGGATACTTGCTGGCATTGGTCCCGTCCTTGTTGATCGCCTTGGGGGCGGTGTACGCGACAATCGAGCTCATTCGCCGCCCGGACGCGGCTCGACTACTGGTGCTCGGGCTGGCCTACACGATGGCCGTGGCGCTGGTGTACGAAAACCTGCGCCACCCGTACCTGATTACGGCCAAGGCCTGGTACGGCCTGCTGGCCGCCGTGCCGCTTTGCGCTTGTGGAGCCATTGGTTTCGACTGGATCGGCCGATGGTCGCCGTGGCTCCGCGCTTTTCTGTGTGTCCTGGTCGGCACCTGGGCGATCAACGCCTATGCATCGTTTTGGATCTTGGGTGGGAGATCGGCCACGTTCGAGGCCTTGGGGTTTCAATCGGCACAAAGCGGGCAGCGCGCTCGGGCGCAATCGTTCTTTGAGCGCGCCGTCGCGGCCGACCCACGAAACGTCTACGCGCGCGCTGGGCTTGCAGGGAGCCTCTCAGCGGCGGGTCGCTTCAACGAAGCGGAAGAACAGTTGCGCGCCGCGTTGGAATTCGCCCCCGATTTTGCCATGGCGCATGCGACGCTGGCTCACGTGCTCACCGCGATGAATCGGCCCAAGGAAGCGGTCGAGCACTACCGGCGTGCGCTGGCGGCAGAACCCGACGACGCGGCAGTGGCCAACAATTTGGCGTGGCTACTGGCGACGCATCACGACCCGACAGTACGCAATGGCGCTGAAGCCGTCCGCCTGGCTGAGCAGGTGTGTCGCCTGCACGAGCTGCGTGGAGCCGCGGCGCTCGATACCTTGGCAGCGGCCTATGCGGAGGCCGGACGGTTCGACGAGGCGGTCCGCACCACCCAGCGAGCGATCGCCGTCGCGCGTAGTGCCGGCCAGCACAGAATCTTGCGGGAGCTCGGGGAGGCGCTGGCCGATTATCGCGCCGGCAAGCCGCGCCGTGAATGATGGCCGGCCCCCCGGCGACTCGCCGGGGGCTAAGACGCAGGTGTTGAATGAAGACGGTCGCGACAGGAGCTACTGCACTTACTCGCCGTTGGCGCGCGCCAGATCGCGCAAGTAGGCGAGCGATTCTTGAACGTCCGGGACCGCGACGCCCCGTTCGCGCCCCTTGCGGTCGCAATCGCACAACAGCATCAGTTCCTCGAAATCCTCGGAGCTTTCCAGCCGCCGCCGCGAACGGGCGCCGAGCGTGCCGTCGCGGATTGAGCCCGCATCCGAGTGGTGCTCGATAAACCATGCGGTCCGCGGTGTAATGAACCCGTCGAGCGCTTCCAAGCCCGCTCGCACGTGCTCGCGTGGGTCGATCGCCTTTCCCACGTCGTGCAATAGCGCCGCCAGCAGGAATTCCTCGTCATAGGGCAGCTCGTCCCGAGCCAGCTCGAACACCTGCAGGCTGTGATACAACACGTCCCCCTCGGGGTGCTTCTTCCGGTCCTGCTTCACTTGCTCCAAGGGCCGCAGCAACATTTCGTAAACCTGGAAGCGGTCTAGCTTGTGCTCGGCCTCATACAACACTCCGTCCAGCGACATGTCCGGATACTCGCGACGGAGCAGTTGCCGAAGCTGATCAATGCTGACGCGCTCGATCGGCTCGCCCGACTTCGGGCTCCGCGGGGCGACCTGAACCTGCTCCGTGGGATAAATCGTCAGTTCGATCGGATAACGCTCGGCAACGTGAATCTGCGTGACGACATCACCCTGACCGTTGTGTGATACCTGCCTCCGCTCGACTTCATAGGGGATGCGGTCCTGCTCCAGCACGGCGGTGATCGCCTCAAGTCGGTCGGAAAACACGTGGATGTCGATGCCGGAGCCTTCGCGCAGGTTGCCGGAAAGCGTGCTCCCGACCAGCCGCGGACGAAACCCCTTGAGGATCCGCATTACGCGCAGCGCCTCGATGCGCATCTCGCGCAGATTTTCGATCCGCCGATCGCCTTCATATTGCCGCGCGAAAAGCTGAATCTCGTCGCGGATCTCGCGGTTGCTCGGCAGGTCCTTGGGCTGCACCAGGCCGCCGCAAATCCGCCGCGCCGCTTTCATCTTGGCGCGGTAATACTCCCATTCCTGCCGCACGTACATGAGCCGCGCGGCTTCGTGCGCGATCCGCCTTCGAAGCTTGTCAGTTACCATCTGTATTGAGCGCCGAAACCAAGCCCATCAACGCGGCGCCAGGCTTATTCAGTCGCGGACATAACGGCCGGCGGACCATTTCTCCGGCCCGGAAGGCGCGATCCATCGTGGGCCGACATCGCCGGACAGTCGATATGCACCAACCGCTCGTGACCAACTCAATCGCAATACGCCAGCGCGGGAAACAACCCACACGTCGCTATTCTACGCGGCCCGGCTAGGTCCGTCGACCGGATTTCGCCCATACCAACGGCCATTTCCTAGGGATCATGCCTTGCCGGTAAGTTTGGCTAATATTGGGAGTTAGACAAGATTTGCGGGCGCGTTCTTTCCGGCCGCAATTCAACTGGAGCCAAAATGGCCGTGAATACGGTGCCGTATGCACATGCCAGGTGACCGGCCGCCGGCCACGGGTGATTCGCTGGCGACCGAGATTGTGGTCGGGCCGGACCAGGCCGGATCCCGCTTGGACTGGTTTTTGGCCCAGGAATTCCGCGATTTCAGCCGTGTTCAACTGCGGCGCTTGATCAATGCCGCCGCGGTGCGCGTCGATGGACGCCGGACCAAGGCCAGCCATCACGTGCGCGCCGGCGAGCGGATTACGCTGTCGCTGCCGCCGGCGTCACGCCCCGGCGCGCAACCCGAGAACATCCCCTTGGCGATCCTCTACGAGGACGAACACCTGGTGGTGATCGACAAGCCGCCCGGGATGGTCGTCCATCCGGCCAAGGGGCATTGGTCGGGCACATTGACCGCCGCACTGCAATACCATTTCGACCACTTGAGCAGCGTGGGCGGGGCGTGCCGGCCCGGGATCGTTCATCGGCTCGACCGCGACACCAGCGGCGTCATCGTGGTGGCGAAAACGGACAAAGTCCATTTCCGCCTCGCCGAGCAATGGGAGCGGCGAACGGTGGAGAAGGAGTATTTTGCAATGGTCGTGGGGGGGCCGGAGCTGGATCGCGACGCGATCCATGCGGCAATCGGACACCACCCTTATCAACGCGAGAAAATGGCCATCCGGCAGCTCGGCTCCGGCGTTCGACACGCGCAAAGCTTCTACGAGGTGGTCGAACGCTTCGACGGCTTCGCTACCGTGCGAATCGTGCCGCGCACCGGGCGGACACACCAGATTCGCGTCCATCTGGCCAGCATCGGCTGCCCCGTGCTCTGCGATCGCCACTACGGCGGCCGGAGCCGCATCACGAGAGGAGAAATCCGCCGCGACGCCAGCGATAACCTCGTGCTGCTGGCGCGCCAGGCGCTGCACGCATGCCGGCTGCGTTTGATCCATCCCGAGAGCGGCGTGCCAATCGAGTTCGAGGCGCCGTTGCCGGCCGATCTGGCAACCGTGCTCGCCGAGTTACGCGCCGCACGGTCCTTGCCGCGTTGATCGTCAACCACGAAAATATCGGCTCGCTGGCCGGCGATGTGCGGTCTCGCGCCCAACGCCGAGCCAGCTAGCATAGGCAGCCGAAGTGAGCCACCAGAGCGAAGCGCCATCCTTCCACCAATGCCGAGCCGCCGGCGTCAGCCGCCGGAGCAAAGCGCCGCGGAGCGTACCGGCTCGAAACGAAGCGCCACTCTGATGACTGACCACTGACAACTGATACGCATGCAACTCGTCAAATACCGTATGCCGACGGGCGTGCAGGTCGGTTTTGTCGAGCGGGGCCAGGTAGTCCCGCTGGCGCTCGCCGCTGGACAGTTCCGGACGCTCTCCGACGTGCTGGAGGCGGATGATCCGGTCGCGACGGCCACGTTTCTGGCCGACCGTTCAGCGCGGCCTACGCCCTTGGCCGAAGCGAAACTCTTGGCGCCGATCGATGCTCAAGAGGTCTGGGCGGCGGGGGTCACCTACCGCCGCAGCCGAACGGCGCGGATGGAAGAGTCGCGCCAGGCGGCCTCCTTTTACGATCTCGTCTACGAGGCGCCGCGCCCGGAGCTGTTCTTCAAGGCCAGCACGCACCGTGTCGTTGGGCCCGCGCAGTCGATCCGCATCCGGTCCGATTCACGCTGGAGCGTGCCCGAGCCCGAGCTCGCGCTGGTGCTCAACTCACGGCTGGCGCTGGTGGGCTACACGATCGGCAACGACGTCAGCGCGCGCGACATCGAAGGCGAAAACCCGCTCTACCTGCCGCAGGCCAAGGTCTACGACGCTTGCTGCGCGCTGGGCCCGGCGATCACGCTTGCCACGGCGTTTCCGCCGCTCGAGGAGGTCTCGATTCGCCTGCTCATCCGCCGCGCGAGCACGGTGGCCTTCGAGGGAGCCGTGGCGGCCACGGAGATCGTCCGCTCGTTCGACGAGCTGATCGGCTGGCTGGGCCGCGACAACCGCTTCCCCCATGGCGCCTTCCTGCTCACCGGCACCGGGATCGTGCCGCGCAACGATTTCGCGCTGGCCGCCGGCGACACGGTGGAAATCACCATCGACGGCATCGGCACGCTGGCGAACAGCGTGGTGCAGGGGTGAGGCGTGCGGCGGTGTGTGGAGCGCCCATCGCGCAGAGATCGGGGTCAAACCCTGTGGGGGTGGCATCCATTATTCATCCGCGCGAGGAGGCTGCGCAGTCGTAATGGAACGAGCCGCTGCGTTGATCAACGTCTTGGCCTGTCCGCGAACCGATTCCAGGTACGAATCAAGGGCGTCCTCATTGATACTAAAGCGATTTGCAAGGCGGGTGACTGTCTGCTGCGCCGCAGCCGTGCGCGATCGCTTTTCGGGATTGCTTGTTTCCCGTTGCGCGATCTGGCGACTCAAGTCAATACCTAACGAGGCTGCGCCTCAGACCGACGAGTTGTATGTGGAAAGGACTCCGGTCGTGACAAAACGGGTATGCTGGTGCATCCCCATTCATGAACCGCCGAGCGGTAGTGGGTCTGTTCGACCAGCACGACCGGAGCTGCAGATGAGAGTACCCCAGAGTGTGGCGGAGGTCATCGGGCAGCACGTGACCTTGGAGGTCGAGAGCATCGACCGCATGTACCTCAACGTCTACCAGCCGCGGCTGCAGCACGAAGGGGGCGTGGCTTCGTTCCTCTGCTTTCACCGTGGGCACGTGTAGAAACGTGAGGTACCTATGGTTAGACTAATCCAGTATGCGATTCATTCTGATCGGCGGCTTTCTCGGCGCCGGCAAGACGACCACGATCGCGCGGCTGGCGCGGCATTATCAAGCGCAAGGGTGTCGAGTCGGAATCGTCACCAACGACCAGGCCGCCGACCTGGTCGATACGCATCAATTGCGCGCCCTGGGGCTCGACGTGGCCGAGGTGGCCGGAGCGTGCTTTTGCTGTCACTTCAATGAGCTGACTCGCGTCGTCGAAGAGTTGGGCGCCGCGGCGCGGCCGGACGTGGTGCTGGCCGAGCCGGTGGGTAGCTGCACCGATCTGGTCGCCACCGTCGTGCGGCCGCTGGTGCAACTGTTCCCCGAGCGTTTTGATGTGGCGCCTTATGCGGTGCTCTTGAAACCCGCGCACGGCCTGCGGATTCTGCGCGGCGCCGATGGTGCCGGCTTCTCGCCCAAGGCCGCGTATATCTTCGAAAAACAACTGGAAGAGGCGGACCTGGTGGTCATCAACCGCATCGACGAGCTGGACCCTGACAAGGTAGACGAGCTCGCGCGGCTGGTGTCAGCTCGCCGTCCGGGAATCCCGGTCATGCGGATGTCGGCTCGCACCGGCGAGGGTTTCGATGCGCTCGTGGAGTACCTTACGCAGCGCGGCGAGTTCGGCCGGCAAGTGATCGACGTGGACTACGACATCTATGCCGAAGGCGAAGCCGAGCTCGGCTGGCTGAACTTGACGGCGGACTTAGAATCGAAGACGCCCTTCCGCCTGGACCGAATGCTGCTGTCGCTGGTTGAGCGGCTCCAGGGTCCGCTCCAGGAACAGGGCGCCGAAGTGGCCCATCTGAAAGTGATAGGCCTGGCCGAGGCGGGATTCGGCGTGGCCAACCTGATTGCCAACGAGGCACGAGCTGAGCTGTCGATCCCGTCGCACCTGCAGGTCTCGCGCGTGCAGCTCATCGTGAACGCGCGAGTCGCGGTTGATCCCCAGGTGCTCGAATCGCTGGTCCGTGATACGCTTGCCAGCGCCGCCGCGGAGTACCAGGCAAAGGCGACCATTGGCCAGAGTCGCAGCCTGCGGCCCGGCCGGCCCGTGCCGACGCATCGCATCATGAATATTCACCACGGAGACACGGAGACCGTAGGTCAGGCACCCGGTGCCTGACACGGTTCTGCGCTCAAGTCGGCAATGGTCGAGCGAACAGTTGGGCACTCGATGGTGCGTCTGATTGGCAGTGCTGGGTCAGGCATGGGGTGCCTGACCTACCACTTGGTGAACTAATCTCAGTCCTTGGAGAATACACCGTGATCAGCCAGTTGGATTGCGAGCGAGTGTTAGACGAGTTTTCGGAGATGGACTTGATTCGACGCGAGGAGCGCGACGCGGTTCTCGGGGTTTTCAAGTCGTGCTTCCCGTTTGCCGAGGCGCTGGCGCTGGCCGATACGATCCATGTGCACGTCAAAGTGGACGATGTGTTCAGCCTGCCGCACGAGCGGATCAAGGCGGCCGGCGGTCGAGTCGAACATGGAAAGGACGGCTACATCAAGTACCAGTTCCCAGGCGGCGTGAACATGATTTTCTCGTCGATCAACATCTCGCAGGACGACCTGGCCGAATCGTGCGATCGCCGCCGCCGGCGTCCGTTTGTCGACCACATCGGCATCGACTTGCGGCAAACGCGGCCGGCGGTCCGCAGCGCCTTCGACGCACTGCGCGCGATCGCCCACCGCATCGGCTGGACCGAAGTGCCGCAGGGTTCGCCCGAGCGGCCGGTCTTCTGTTGCCACGTACAGGTATCGGAAAAGCATTGGGCCTTTCCGCCGAGTACGGCCGACACGGCGATCCCGCTGGAGTTTGCCTATGGCCCGCTGGTCGTGAACGCGCTAAAAAGCGGCTGCGACCTGCGGCCGGCGACACCTGGCACCGCGGCTGCCGCCGGTACGCAAACCGCCACAAGCTGCAGCGCGGCCAGTGGCTGAAAGCTTCTCGCCCACGCCACCGAGCATGAGGCATAGGCGGCGCAGATCGCTCGTGGCGGTCCTGGTCATCATCATCGCTGTCGCGGTCATAGTCGCCGTGATACCTCGTTTCGTCAATCGAGTCATCCTCGGGCGCCACTGGCCGACGGCCGAACAAGTGTCGATCGAGCGAATCGAGCACGACGGTTGGGGCCGGCTGCTCGAGACATACGTGTCCAACAAGGGCGAAGTGGACTACGCGGCCTGGAAAGCCAAGCCTGTAGATGTCCGCGCCTTGGACGATTACCTGGCCGAGCTGGGCCGCGCCGATACGGCGCTGCCGGCCTCGCACGAGGCGGTACTCGCCTATTGGATCAACGCCTATAACGCGCTCACGGTCCGCGGCATCTTGCGAGAATATCCAACCACGAGCATCCGTAACCACACGCGCTGGTTTGGCTATCATATCTGGCGAGATTTCCAACTCATCGTGGGCGAGGACCGGCATTCGCTCGAGGGGATCGAACACCAGATTTTGCGGTCGATGGGTGAGCCGCGGATTCACTTCGCGATCGTATGTGCCTCGGCAGGGTGTCCGCCGTTGCGCGACGAGGCATACGTGGCCGAACGGTTGGAGCAGCAGCTTGCGGAAAATGCGAGAGAGTTCCTTCGGCGGCCAGGTAACTTCCGCGCGGACGCCGCCGCGCGCCGCATCTACCTGTCACAAATCCTTCAGCTATTTGCCGGCGACTTCGGCCCCGATCAGTCCGCGATTCTTCGGGCGATCGCGCCCTACCTGCCTGACGACGAAAGCCGCCAACTTGCGATCAGCGGACGGGTGGTGGTCTCGTATCTCGAGTACGACTGGTCGCTGAACGAACAACGCGCCGCACGGACTGATCGTTGAGCGACGCTCCGCCGGAACGATTACGTCCGCGCATAAGCTTTCCTTGCCGGGTGAAGTTCAGCCGGCACACGTTGCTGTCGTGGACAATGTGGATTTCGCGGTGCCCCTTCATGGGTCAAAGCAGCGAACCGTGGGCATCGAAGTGGCGCGTCTGGCGCCTCGGGCCGCAGGTTGCGGCCAGTCACCTTTGGCTGGTCGAAAGCAAACTCCTGACCGGCGAGTAGTTGCCTAACGACGTTAAGGATATTGAGTCTCATAGTCATTAAAACGCGAGTAGATCGCATTACCGGCAACGAGACATATATACACTGATTACTCATAATCCTTGATTATACAATCACTTATAGAATAAATTCGCTAATTGACAGTCAACCCTTGACGAGGTGCCATGTTTGTTTAAAATCACGCTTTAGTTGATACGTAATCTCAATATGATCGCCGACCAATGGAGCGTCCAATGTTCATTCGAAGCGCGTTGATCGTTGTTGTCGTGTTGTTCTGGCAGCTCGCCATGGTCGGGCGCGCAGGCGCTGGCTACTCGGGATTTGTCGAACCCACTGCGTGGACGCGCGGGGTGACCGCAAACTCGACCTACCAGGAGTGGGACGTTTTCACGTCGACCACCATCGACCCACCGCTTAACGCTCCTGACGTGGGGTCGTACAGTTTACCAGCTCTGCCCGCCATCCACGATGTGTCGGACGCCTCGGGCGCCAGTTTCTTGACCGGTGGCGGCAACATCTATTCGTTTTCCACCCCCTTGGATGTGGACATAGTGTTGCCCAATTTCGCGTCGGTTGGTGGGTGGACAACGATCACCCTGCAAACCGTGACGCAAGGCGAAGTCATGGACCTCGATTCGCTGCGGATCGTTCTCGATTCGGTCGCATATACGCCAGTCGACAACGCGCTACTGTACACTGTCCCGCTAGGTGGCTTCGGCGGCGTACAGGAAGATCGCTGGTTTGAGTTTCATCTGCCGGGTAACGCGGCGCTGTATACGATCGAGTTCTCCGCGGCGGGCAGCTCGCTGTCGTTGGACAAAATTGCGGTGGATACGGCGTGGACGTCGAATTCCACCCCGATGGATGAGCCCAGCCCCTTGGTGCCGCCGCAAGAGGGGGACGTCGATCTGGACGGGGATGTCGATTTTCAAGATTTTCTTCTGTTGCAGGTGGGCTACGGCAATACTTCGGGTGCCGCGAGAAGTGACGGCGACCTCGATGCGGACGGCGACGTCGATTTCCAGGATTTCCTGGTCTTGCAAGTGAATTTCGGCGCCGGAGGCGACGCCGACTTTATCGGCGATGCGAGCAGCGCGGCCACACTCGTCCCTGAACCGGGTACTCTCTTCATGGCGATCACAGCCGCATTGGCGCTGGCCATTTCGGCTGGTGCTTGGCGTCGACGATCGTCCGGTCGAACGGAATTTGATCCATACCGATGAGCATGTCGAACCGTAGTTTCGAGCAGCGCCGCGCGTTTACGCTCGTCGAGCTGCTGGTGGCGATCGCCATCATCGGCGTGTTGGCGGCGCTGTTGTTGCCGGCCGTGCAATGGGCACGCGAGGCGGCACGGCGCGCGCACTGCCAGAACAACCTGCGCCAAATCGGGCTAGGCTTGCACCAATACGACAACGCCTGGGGTTCGCTCCCGCCGGCCAAACAGCCCAAGACCGGCATGTTTGCCAGCGTCTTTGTCTCCTTGCTGCCGTACATTGAGCAATCGAAGCTTTACGAACGATATTCATTCGATTTCAATCCCTACGAGGGAACGAACAACGAAGCCTCCACGCAAACCATTCCCGTTTACCTTTGCCCGTCGATGACCACACCCGACTTGAAGACCGACAACGGCCGCGCCAGTTATGGCATCAGCACCGGCAGCGGCTATTGCCGATATCCGATCCGGCCCAGCGACGGCAAGCCCGATCCGACGAACCATAACGGGGCCCTAATCGATGCAATCCGCGGCGCGACACGAATCGCCGACGTCTCGCGACAAGACGGGTCGTCGCATACGTTGCTTGTGGGCGAGCTGGATTACGGCCTTGTGAATGCGGCCGAGCGCTCCGCCGGCCAGATTGTCGGCGGCTCCTCCCGTTGGGCGCTTGGATATCCGGGCGTCACCTGGTGCTCGATGGCCGGGGTTTTCAACAGCGACCGGCTGATCACCGGTTTTTTGGAATGGGAGACCTTTCGCAGCGAACACCCCGGAGGCGTGAACTTCGTGATGGTCGACGGGTCGGCGCGGTTGGTGATCGAAACCACGCATCCGAACATCCTGAAGCGCCTCGCGGAGCGCAATGATGGCGAGCCGGTCGGCGATACATGAACATCCGGGGCGCGGGAGTAATCGGCTGGCGGCCGCTGTTATGGCGTGCCTGCTCGTCATGGGCGGCGGCTGCGGCGACTCGGGGCCAGCGCGGGTCACGGCGCACGGCTCAGTCAGTTTGGATGGCCGGCCGCTGGAGAATGCGGTGATCATGTTCATTCCCGTCGGCCCGACCGGCGCCAAGAAAACCGGAGCGGAAATCGTTCACGGACAATATCGCGTCGTGCCCGAGCTTGGCGTGGTCGTGGGAGTCAACCGAGTTGAAGTGGCGCCGTATCCGGCGCCCTCGTTTTCGCCGAGCGCGGATGTCGCCGCATCGCATGGCAAGCGGCCGCCGGTACTTGCGGAGATACCTGCCAAATACAACGAACAGTCGGAGTTGACGGTCGAAGCAAAGCCCGGCGTTGACAATGTGTTCAACTTTACGCTGACCACGCGCTGAAGGCGCACGCGTTTGCCCATCACCTATTTCTTACACCGCGATCCAGGAGCCCACCCATGTGCCGTTCACAAGTTTCGACGATTGCCTTGATTTGGTGCGCAATGTTGAGCGCAGCGAGCGGAGCGGCTCGCGCACATTTCATCTGGCTCGGGGTGGAGACTGGCCAGCCGCGCGAGCGCGCCTGTTTGTGGTTTGCTGAGAGCGCCCGACCGGGCGAGACAGGCCTGATCGGAAAGGTGGCGCACGTCAAGGCATGGCTGCGGCGTCCCACGGGCGAGCGCAGCGAATTGGCGCTCCAGGAGCGAATTGAAGAAACCTCGGCATCGCGGATGGCGGAGATCCCCGTCGCGGGATCGTTCGCGTTGGAAGCGATCTGCGACTATGGCGTGCTGACACGCGGGGACGCGACATTTCTCCTGCAATATTACGCCAAACATATTTCGCTCGGCGCTGCGTCCGACCTGAATTCCTTGGCCCGCGCTGATTCGCTGGCACTGGATATTGTGCCACAGTCGGCTTCTGCCGGGCTTGTCCTTCAGGTGCTGTTTGAGGGTCAACCGGTCGCCGGCGCGGAGTTCGTGTTGGCGCCCACAGAGGGTGAATCGCGCGAGCTGAAAGCCGATGACGACGGCCGCGTTCAGATCGACGCGGCGACCGCGCGGCGACTTGCGGTGCGGGCGTCGCATTTTGAAAGCGACCGCGCGGGCAGCCGCGATGGCAAGCCGTATTCCCAGGTGCGGCATTACGCGACTTTGACGCTGCGGCTTCCCGATGACAGCAGGCAGAGCACGGCGGAGAACACTCGCGAGCTGTCCGCCGAGTCACTGCTGGCACGCGCGCGGCAAGCACGTGCCGTGTGGGAGAACTTTCCCGGGTTCGCGGGAGAGGTGGCCATTCGCATCGACGACGAGACGATCCGCGGTCATTTGGAGGTGGATGAGGGGGGCAACGTGGCGCTCGATGTCGCTGATTCGCCGCTGAAGGAATGGGCCGAGACACAGCTCAATTCGCTCGTGCAGCACCGCATGCCATCTTCCGATTCCGACGAGCATGTTGCTTTTGCCACGGGCGAAGGTGATCATCCACTGGGCCGCAAGATCAATCTCGGAGACAAGGAGCTGGAAAGCGTTTACCGCATTAAGGACGACGTAATCACGGAAGTGAACCGCCACATGGGCAATATGCGATTCACGATCAGCGTCTTCGACGTGGAATGGAACGCCGATGGCAAATACCTGCCGCGGCTCGTCACCTTGACCACCTGGGACACCCAAAGCGGCGATGTCCGGTCGAGCCAAACCGTCTCCAACACCTGGACTCGCCTCGGACGATTTGATCTGCCGACGCGCATCTTCGAGGTCCACACGGCGAAGAATACGCGACAGGTGAAAGAGCTCCTATTTACCAAGCATCGCTTGTTGAAGGCCGACGGCGTGGCGTCTGGTGACAAGACGACGACCATTTCGAGGCAGTAACGGAAACGCCAAGGGCTGCTCACGGCGCGCCGATCGCGTCGAGCCAATCGGCGCCGCGCGCAAGCTTGTCAGGCGCCTCCCAGCGCGTGCGGCGCCAGTGGCCGTCGTGGACTTCGTAGTGCAACGTCAGCTCGACCGGCTTCTGTTCGGGATTTGACTGGTCGCGGAACATTTCCTCGCGACTCCGCGCCGGCTTTCGCGGAAACAGTTCGTCGTCGTGCGTCGCTTCGTCGAGCGTCGCGCGGATGAGGCTGAAGCAATCCTGGATGCTCAGCCGAATCACGCCCTTCGCGGAGCCGGAGGAACCGTCATCCTCCAGTTTCGATTCGATAGCCAGCACTGCGGTTTGCCGCCGACTCCAGCCCGGCGGGTAGATGAGCTTTTCGACTTTGTTGAAACCAGCGACCGCGGCCTTCACTGCCTCGGCGACACGCGAGAGGCTCGCCGTGAGATCATCGCCCACGGCAATGGGCGGACTGACCGCCGGCGTACCTTGAATGGGCGGCTGGTCCAGCGTGGCATTTCGCGGCGAGGAACCTCCGCTCGTCGCGCGCCGAGATTCGGCCTCTGGTGGGGACGACGCAGGTTGTTCGCCACCGCAGCCGTATGCCACCACCAGGGTGACCAGCCAGAAGAACCGCAGCGTCCAGCGGTCCGTCGCTCGTGCACGATACACGGCCCAACGTGACCCACGACGACGCATTAATTCGACTTGCACGACACCTGTCTCACATTTCAATGGTCGTTTAGCAGTCCGTGGAAGAATGTTGTAGCCGGGGTCAGTGACCCCGGAAAACTCGGACAGAAGCCGGCCTCACTGAGGCCGGCTACAGTTGTTCAACGGCCTGTTCGACACCGTGTCATGAGCGATTCTACGTGCATTGTCAACGAGCAGGGCAATGCAGTAAACTGTGGGCTTGCGCGGGGGTGGGCAGAGGGCGGTCCTAAGCAGCGTATCATGTTCGAGGCACTTCAAGAAAGTTTGGGCGCGGCGCTTAAGTCGCTCAGCGGTAAGGGGAAGCTGAGCGAGGCCAACATGCGCGAAGGCTTGGCGTTGGTGGAGCAGGCACTGCTCGAGGCCGACGTCAGCTACGCGGTCGTCAAGGACTTCATCGCCAAGGTCTCGGAAGAGGCGGTGGGCGAGCAGGTCCTCAAGTCGCTCAATCCCAGCCAGCAGGTGGTGGGGGTTGTCTATCGCGAGCTGGTCAATCTGATGGGCCCGGTGGATCACTCGCTGCATCTGCGCGGTGATGTGACGGTTCTGATGATGTGCGGGCTGCAAGGCTCTGGCAAGACGACCACCTGCGGCAAGCTGGCCCGGCTGATCGAAGGGCGCGGTCGCAAGCCGATGCTGGTGGCCGCCGACCTGCAGCGGCCTGCCGCGATCCACCAGTTGCAGGTGCTTGGGGAGCAGATCGGCGTGCCGGTGTATGCCGAGCTCGATTCGCGCGATCCCGTGGCTGTGTGCCAGAACGCGGTTAAGGAGGCGCGCCAAAGCGGCGCCGAGGTTGTGATTCTTGACACTGCGGGCCGGCTGCACGTCGACACAGAGCTGATGGCCGAGCTCGAGCGGATCGACCGCCGTGTCGAGCCCGAGCAGGTCTATCTGGTCGTCGACGCCATGACCGGCCAGGACGCCGTTCGCAGCGCCAAGGCGTTCAATGACGCGCTGGAGCTCGACGGGCTGATCATGACCAAGCTGGATGGTGACGCTCGCGGCGGGGCGGCGCTGTCAGTGAAGGCGGTCACCGGCGTGCCGATCAAGTTCATCGGCGTGGGCGAGCAGCTCGATGCGCTGGAGGAGTTTCACCCCGACCGCATGGCGGGGCGCATTCTGGGCATGGGGGACGTGCTGTCACTCGTCGAGCAGGCGCAGCAGAAATTCGATTCCGAGGAGATCGCGCGGCAGGAGGAACGCCTGCGTGCGGGCGAGTTCACGCTGGACGATTTTCGCAAGCTGCTGGGGCAGATGACCAGGCTGGGGCCGATGCGGAAGATCATGTCGATGATCCCCGGCATGAACAGCCTGGCGGGGATGATGGATGACGTGGACTCGGAGATGGACGTGCGGCGGCTGTTCGGAATCATCGACTCGATGACCGCCGAAGAGCGGCGCAACCCGAATCGCGTGATCGACCAGAGCCGGCGGCGGCGGATTGCCGCGGGGGCCGGCGTCCCACCGCACGAGGTGAACGAGCTAGTCAAGCAGTTCGATGCGATGTCCCCCTTGGTGAAGCAGATGGCCGGCATGGGGATGCGCGATCGGATGCGAAAAGTACAGGAGCTCACGCGCAGCGGCGCGCTGAATCCCGGGGCGCAACTGGCCAAGGCGAAGAAGGGGACGGGCAAACGACTCACATCGCAGGAGAAGGCGCGCCTGCGGAAGCAGCGCGAGAAGGACGCGCGGCGAGCAAAGCGCATGATCAAACGCGACACGCAATAGACCTTAAGGAGACGAGCGTGACCGTCAGAATCCGTATGAAAAAGCTGGGGCGAAAGCACCGTCCGTTCTTTCGCATCTGCGCGGTGGATATTCGCAGGCCGCGCGACGGCAAGGTGATCGAAGAGTTGGGCACCTACGACCCGCTGGTGGGGGACGTGGACGCCCGCGCCGTGCTCGACACCGAGCGGATCGACTATTGGCTGGGCGTCGGGGCGCAGCCGAGCGACAAGGTGCGAGTGCTGATCAAGAAGTATGGTTCGCAGGGCACGCGCCGCGCGGAGGCCGAAGCGGCGCGAGCGCGGCTCGGTGAAAGGAAGCCGGTACCGCCGGCGCCCGAGCCCGTGGTGCCCTTCGTACCGCGAGCGAAAGGGAAGAAGGCAGCGGCCGCGGCGCCGTCGCCTCCGGCCGTGGAGTCGAGTGTCGCGCCGGAAAGCGATGTCGCTCAGGCGCCGGCCGCGGAAGAAAAAGCGGCGAGCGAGCCGGCGGAGTGATCCACGATGCGTTTCGACGTGCTGACGTTATTTCCGGAGATTTTCCAGGGATACCTGGGACAAAGCCTGTTGAAGCTGGCGATCGAGAACGGGCTGGTCGAGGTGCGGCTGCACAATATTCGCGACTGGTCGCGCGACCGGCACATGTCGGTCGACGATCGGCCCTTCGGCGGTGGCCCGGGAATGGTGCTGCGCGTCGAGCCGGTCGTGGAAAGCGTCGAGGCCGTACAAGGGTTGGCGCAGAAGCCGGGTCACCTGGTGATGCTCACGCCGCAGGGTCGGTGCCTTGAACAGGCCGTGGTCGAGGAGCTGGCGCGGCACGAGCGGCTGCTCTTGTTGTGCGGGCGCTATGAAGGGTTTGACGAACGCGTGCGGCAGATACTTGAGCCGGATGAGATCTCGATTGGCGACTTTGTGCTCGGCGGCGGCGAGGTGGCCGCGATGGTCGTGATCGACGCGGTCATTCGCCTGGTGCCGGGCGTGCTGGGGCACGAGCGGAGCAACCAGGAGGATTCATTCGCTGGCGATGACCGGCTGCTGGAATTCTCGCAGTACACGCGGCCGCGAGAGTACCGAGGGTGGAGCGTTCCGGAGGTGTTATTGAGTGGCAACCACGGCCAGATCGCCCGCTGGCGCCGAGAGCAGAGCTTGCTGCGGACCGCCGAGCGTCGTGGTATACGAGGAAGGACATTAGAAAGGACCGATCCATGACTCGGTGGCAAATGGTGGCAGTGGAAAAAACGTGCGTGAAAGAGGACGTGGCCTCGTTCCGCGTGGGGGACACGATCGACGTACACACGCGCATCCTCGAAGGAGACAAGGAGCGAATCCAGATCTTCAGCGGAGTGGTGATTGGCCGCAGCGGCTCCGGATCGCGCGAGATGTTCACCGTGCGGCGGATCGTGCAGGGAGAGGGGGTCGAGCGAAAATTCCCGCTACACTCCCCCAAGATCGCCAAGATCGCGGTCAAGCGCTCGGGCGTGGTCCGCCGCGCGAAGCTGTATTTCTTGCGCGGGCGCGTCGGGAAGGCGGTGCGGCTGAAACAGCTCCGCAATGAAAAGACGCCGGCGGAGGCGGCCGCTGGCACGGAGGAGTAACCTCTCCGGTTGCGAGCGGGCGCACATTTCAGCGAGCGGCCGGTGTAAGCCGGCCGGTGAAGGCGACACGCATGTTCCGCCTGGCTGCGCTGTTTCGCCGTTGGTGGCGCTCCAAGCCACTGTGGCGGCGCGGCGAAGATGCCGCGGCACGCTTTCTCAAGCGGCTTGGATACAAGATCGTCGCACGCGGCCATCGCTCGGCTGGCGGCGAAATCGACCTCGTGGCGGTGGACGGTCGGACGGTCGTATTTGTCGAGGTGAAAACACGCCAGAGTCATGACGCCGGCCACCCGGCCGAAGCGATCGACGCACGAAAGCAGCGGCGAATTACGCTGGCCGCCATGGTGTTTCTCAAGCGGCACGAGCTCTTGGAGCATGCTGCGCGATTCGACGTCGTGGCCGTCACCTGGCCCGATGGCGCCAAGCGGCCGACAATCGAGCACTACCAAAACGCCTTCGAAGCCGTCGGCCGCGCGCAGATGTTCCGGTAGCGATCGCAAGACAGACGGTCTTATCAATCCAAGTGTTGGGCTCCGGCAGGTCGCTGAGCCGGCGGCGTTAGCCCAAGTTAGAGGGTTTGCTACCATTTTCGATTTTTTTCGACAGGAAATCGAGCGCAAGTGCTTTGGTGATGGAGCGACGGGCGGCGAATCGCGATGTAGTGAAGACCTAATGG
>Ga0187892_10001119_pt1 | contig 64130 bp, 57 predicted proteins | sample MA1701073metaG_FD_139345 | JGI IMG/M metagenome (GOLD analysis project Ga0187892, IMG submission 139345) | Bio-ooze microbial communities from a basaltic lava cave in the Kipuka Kanohina Cave System on the Island of Hawaii, USA - MA170107-3 metaG ... | reverse complement strand
CTTCCCGCAGGATCGCAACCATCTGTTCTTCGGTGAAACGGCTCTTCTTCATCGGCTCCCTCTCTGGCTGCGGGAGCCATTCTCTCAACTTACGATTGGTCCTAAGAACCTGGGCAGGTCATTGCCCGGATGGACCGTGGGTGTTCTGCGGCCGCAAGGGCAAGCGGATCGAGCGGATCAAGACGAGTTTCCATCGTGCGCGCAAGGGCGCGGGGCTCGCCGGGTTCCGATTCCACGATCTGCGGCATACGTGCGGGTCCTGGTTGGCGCAGGCGGGCGTGCCGCAAGGCCATATCGCGCAAGTGCTGGGTCACAGCACGTTGCGAATGTCCGAGCGATACAGCCATCTGGCGCCGGCGAATGCTCGTACAGCGGTGGAAACGCTGGTGGGGGTACCCAAAACGGTACCCACTACACCAGCGGCGGAAGTTGCTTCGACGTAACTACTTGAGGGAATTGGTAGGCGCGATTGGACTCGAACCAACGACCCCTACCATGTCAAGGTAGTGCTCTAACCAGCTGAGCTACGCGCCTGGAGCAGCGAATTTTATCGCATCCCCCTCCGGAAGCAGGCCTTCAGCGTCTCCTCCGGCGACGACGCGCAGCTACGCCGCCCTGCCAAGCTTCGCCTGCGTCCATCGATCCAGAATCGCGCGCGCCTTGTTCTCTGCCGGGTCCATCATCTTGTCGTGCCGCCCGGTCTTGCAGGTGAGCTCGATCACGTAGCCATTGGGATCGCGAAAATAGATCGAGTGGATGAAGCCATGATCGACGATCCCGCGGACCTCCCGCGCTTCGGCCTTGCCCTTGGCATGCATGCGCTCGAGCGTCTCCCGATCCACTTCCAGCGCGATGTGCAGATCGTAGTCATGCTGCTCCTTGAACTGGAACGGCTCATCCGGCGCGTCGAAGAACGCGAGGTAGGAGCCGTCGCCCATTTCGTAGAACGTGTGCAGCACGCGTGCCTGGCGGCCCGTTTTCGTTTCGCTGATCTCGAGCGCGCCGGCGAGGCGCAGCCCCAGGAAGTCCTCGTAGAAGCGGCGCGTCTCCTCCGAGTCGCGGCAGCGATAGGCATTGTGGTGCAGGCCCTCGATCATCGCGCTCCCCTAGAAGGCGACGAAAGTCTTGCCCTTGAGCGAGCCGACGAAGCCGTAGAACGCCTCGTGCACCTTGCCCCAGCTCGGCAGCGCGCGCATGCGCTCGAGCCAGCGATGGACGTTCGGATAGACAGCGAAATTGCAGCCGACCAGCTTTCCCGCCTCGAGCATGCAGCCGCCGAAGAAGTCGGCGATGGTGAGCTGCTCGCCGCACAGATACGGCTGCTTCGGCCCCAGCACGTCGCGATCGAGGATCCCCAGCCAGCCCTTGGTTTTCTCCAGCCCGCGCTCGACGCAGGCCTTGTGCGCAACCGGATCCGGATAGGCGAGGTAGGAAAGGACCTGCGGATAGACCAGCCCGTAGCCGTAGTCGCGGTACAGGTTCGAGTTGAACCAGTCCATCCGCTCGTTGACGCGGGCGCGCTGCTTCAAGTCCTTGGGATACGCCGCGGAGCCGATCTTATCGGCCAGAAACTTGAGGATGGCGGAGCTCTCGGTGAGTCTCATGCCGTCGTCCTCGAGCACGGGCACCAGGCAGTTGGGATTGATCGAGCTGAACGGCTCGCGCTGATGCTCGCCGGAGAAAATGTCGACCACCTGCATGTCCATGCCGATCTTGTTCTCGGCGACGAACAGCATCACGATGCGCGAGGTGGTCGAGGCCGGGTGGTAGTAGAGGCGCATGGGTTGCTCCTTCCGAATCGTGGCTCCAGATCAACCGCCACCGGGCGTCAGTTGCGGAGCGCCTCCATCTGAATCATCAAGCGCACCTCATCCGAGACCGCCGGGATGAAGGTCTTCATGCCGAAGTCCGAGCGCTTGATCGTGCCGGAGGCGTTCGCGCCGCACATGAAGCCCTTGCCGCCGGTGCGTGGATCAGGGCCGCACTTCCAGTGGTCCACCGTCAGCGTGACCGGCCTGGTGACGCCGAGCAGCGTGAGCTGCCCTTCGAGCGTCGCCGGAACGTCGCCGTTCCATCTGGTGGCGCTGCCCTTGAACGTCATGCGCGGGAACTCCTGCACATTGAAGAAATCCGGCGAACGCAGGTGCTCGTCGCGTGAACGTGGACGGCCGCCGCGTTCATTGTCGGCGGTGTTGATGGACGCTGCCTCAATGGTGATTTCCACGCTGCCGGTCTTGGCCGCGATATCGACCGTCATCCTGCCACTGGTCTTGTCGAACCGGCCGTAGATCAGGGACATGCCGAAGTGGCCGATTGCGAAGTGCGGAAAAGTGTGAATGGGATCGACGGTGTACGACTCGGGCGCAGCCAACGCGGGCAGGGGCAGCAGCGCCGCGGCAATTCCCGCGGCGAGTCTGAAACGCTTCGTCACTGGAATATCTCCTTTTGCAGTGTGTTAGCGGACCGTTCTCTACCCGGCCGGTCTGCCTCCGTAGTGCCAGGCGAGCAAACTGGCCACGGCGGCGGCCGAGAAAGTGTATAGCGAAACGACGAAGCATTGCAGCCATATCGGCTGCTTCTGAGGCAGCGGCAGGAACGCCGCCGCAGGCACGAGCAGCAACAGTGCCATCGCGTACCAGGCGAGCTGGGCGAGCAGCATCGCGCCTGCAGCGAGGAGCGCGGCCGTCAACGCCGCCGGCAGTGCGAAGATCGCGCCCGCCGCAATCGCGCGCCCCGTCACCATCTGCACGAGCAGGAACGCGCCAGCGCCCGCACCGAGCGCGATGCCGTACAGCCCGTAGGTCGCGGAAGCCCCGAGAATCGCCGCGACGCCGGTACCCAGGCCGAGGCCGAGCCCCGCCCCGCCCGCGCGCACCGGCTGGGGCTGCAACTCCCCGAGCGTGGCGACCATCGCCGCGACGAAGAGGGCGATACCGCCACCGAGCAACGCGCTCTCAGCGATCGGCTTCTGGCTGAGGACGGTCCAGAACGCCCACACCGCGCCAGCTCCGCCGAGGATTGCCAGCGCGGCAGCGAGCGCGCGCCCCGGCGCGAGCAATGCGTCGGCGAGGAATCCGACCGCAGCGGCTGCCAGTCCCAGGAGGATGATCTTTCTCGTCACCGTGAGGGGCTCGATGGTCAAGCCATTGAGGAAGTAGGCGACCGTCGCGAGCGCCGCCGCAATCGCAAGCCCCGCAAGCCTGAAACGCTGCAACAGCACCACGATGACAAGCGCGACCACGAATGGCGCGACGCCGCCCTGCACCGCCGGATGGTCGAAGAAGCCCCCCATCGCTTATGCCTTTGCGTCCGCTAGCCGCGCGCCACGCGGATCACGCCGCGCACGCCCTTCACCGCCGCGAGCGCCCGCCGCAGCTGCGCGAGGTCTTCGACCTCGAAGGCGAAGCGCATGTGCGCAACGTCGTCGCGGCTCTGCGTCCGGACCGCGGTGACGTTGATGCGCCCGCGCGCCAGCGCATCGCCGATGTCGCGCAGCAGCCCTTGCCGGTCGGAAGCGATCACGGTGATCTCGACCGCGTAAGTGCCGCCCAGGTTCCCGCTCCACTGCGCCTCGATCAGCCGTTTCGCATGCGTCTCGGCGAGGCGCTTCAGGCTCGCGCAGTCCTCGCGGTGGATCGAGACGCCCCGCCCCCGCGTGACGAAGCCGCGGATCGGGTCCGGCGGCACCGGCTTGCAGCATTTCGCCAGCTGCGTGAGCAGCCGGTCCATGCCGACCACCAGCACCCCGCCGCCTGCCGCGCTGCCCGCCCGGCGCCGCGGCGCGGCGGCGGGCGCCGCGGCGGGCGCCTGCGCCGTGCCGGCCATCTCGCGCAGCACGCGCTGCAGCTGCCGCAGGTTCACCTCTTCGCGTGCGACGGCGGCGAACAGCTCCTCGGCCTTGGCGAAGCCGAGCTTGCGGCCAAGCTCCTCCAGGTTCGCCTGCGCGGCGCCCTCGCGCTTCAATTCCTTCTCGAGCAGCTTGCGGCCGGCGGCGATCGTCTTCGCCAGCTCCTGCGCGTTGAACCACTGGCGCACCTTGCTGCGCGCGCGGTGGCTGCGCAGGAACGCGCGCTGCGGGCTGAGCCAGTCGCGCGACGGGCCGCCGGACTTCGCGGTCACGATCTCGACGCGCTGGCCGCTCTGGAGCGGCGTGTCGAGCGGCACCATGCGGCCGTCGATGCGCGCGCCGCGGCAGCGGTGCCCGACGTCGGTGTGCAGGGCGTAGGCGAAGTCGACCGGGGTCGAGCCCGCGGGCAGGTCCACCACCTTGCCCTGGGGCGTGACGACATAGACGGTGTCGTCGAGCGCGGCCTTGCGCGTCCTCTCCGCCCAGCTCGCGCCGTCCGCCACCTCGTCGCGCCACGCCAGCAGCTGCCGCAGCCAGGCGATCTTGGTGTCGAACGAAGCGTCCGTGCGCGCCGGCTTGCCGGGTTCCTTGTAGCGCCAGTGCGCGGCGACGCCGAACTCCGCCTGCCGGTGCATCTCCTCGGTGCGGATCTGCACTTCCAGCGTCCTGCCGCCGGGCCCGATCACCGCGGTGTGGAGCGACTGGTACTGGTTGCCTTTCGGCCGCGAGATGTAGTCGTCGAACTCCTTCGCGATCGGCTGCCACAGGTTGTGGGCGACGCCGAGCGCCGCGTAGCAGTCGCGCGGCGCGGGGACGATCACGCGCAGCGCGCGCACGTCGTACACCTCGGCGAAGTCGAGCCCCTTGGCGCGCATCTTGTTCCAGATCGAGTAGATGTGCTTCGGGCGGCCGGCGATCTCGGCCTTGAGGCCCGCCGCCTCGAGCTCGTGCCCGATCTGCGCCATGGTCTGCGCGATGTACTGCTCGCGCTCGCTGCGCCGCTCGTCGAGCATCTGCGCGATCCGCTGGTAGAGCTCGGGCTCGAGGTAGCGGAACGAGAGGTCCTCCAGCTCCCACTTCAGCTGCCACACGCCGAGCCGGTTGGCGAGCGGCGCATAGATGTCGAGCGTCTCGCGCGCGTAGGCCTTGCGCTCCGCGGTCTCGTTGCGCGCGAACCAGCGCAGCGTCTGCGTGCGCGAGGCGAGGCGGATCAGCACCACGCGCACGTCCTCGACCATGCCGAGCACCATCTTGCGCAGGACCTCGTTCTGCTGCTCGGGCGTCGCGCGCGTGAGCACGCGCAGGCGGTAGAGCTTCTCCACGCCGGCCGCGAGCGCCGCGATCTCCTCGCCGAACTCGGCGCGCAGCCGGTCCACGCCGCCGAGCTGCTTGGGCGCCGCGAACAGCACCCCGGCGGCGCGCGCCGCCGGGTCGAGCCCGATCCCGGCGAGCCCTGCGGCGAGGCCGAGCGCGTGCGGCCACACCGGCTCTCCGGTGGAGAGCGCCTGCCCGGCGTAGAGCGGCTCGGCGAACTCGAGCGCGCGCGCCAGCAGGGCCCGCTGCGCGCGCTCGAGCCCGGCCGCGAGCGGCTCCAGCGCCGCGGCGCCGGACTGCGGATGCAGTTGCACTACCGAGACCATGCTGTAATTGTAGGAGATGGGCTGGCTCACCAACCTGCGCCGGCGGCGCGTCCTGCGAAAGCACCGCATCGACGAGCGCCTCTGGCGGCGCGCCAGGCGGCGTCTGCCGTTCCTCGCCGGCCTGGGCGCGGACGAGGAGCGCAGGCTGAAGGCGCTCGCGGTCCTGTTTCTCGCCGAGAAGCAGTTCAGCGCGGTGCGCGGACTCGAGCTCTCGGACGAGGACCGCGTCGAGATCGCGCTGCAGGCGTGCCTGCCGATCCTGGAGCTGGGCCTGGACTGCTACGCGGGCTGGGTGGGGATCGTGGTGCACCCGTCCGACTTCCGCGTCAAGCGCGCCGAGACCGACGAGGCCGGCGTGGTGCACGAGTGGGACGACGAGCTCGCCGGCGAGTCGTGGCCCGGCGGACCCGTGGTGCTGTCCTGGGAAGCGCTCGAGGATTCGGGCTCGGTGGCCGAGGGCGGCGCGAACGTCGTGATCCACGAGTTCGCGCACAAGCTCGACATGATGGACGGCGAGGCCGACGGGGTACCGCCGCTGGCGTCGCGCGCGGCGCGCGAGCGCTGGATCAAGGTGTTCGACGCCGAGTTCGAGCGCTTCCGCGCCGAGGTCGAGGCCGGCCGCGAGACCTTCCTCGATCCCTACGCCGCCGAGCACGAATCGGAGTTCTTCGCCGTGGCGAGCGAGGCCTTCTTCGAGTCGCCCAATGCGCTCCGGCGCCTCTACCCGGCGCTCTACGACCTGTTCCGCGATTTCTACCGCCAGGACCCGGCGCGGCGGCTGAGCACGTGAAGACGCTGCTCATCGTCTTCCACACCCACGGCGTGAAGACCGCGACCATGGCCGAGGCGGTCGAGCGCGGCGCGCGCGCGGCGCTCAGGGAGGTCGAGGCCGAGAGCGAGGTGCGGATCGTGGTGAAGCGCTGCGCCGAGGCAGGGCCCGAGGCCGTGCTCGCCGCGGATGCCCTCCTCCTCGGCACGCCGGAGAACTTCGGCACCATGTCCGGGATGATGAAGGACTTCCTCGAGCGCGTGTTCTACTCCTGCGAGGGCAAGGTGAACGGCCGGCCCTATGCGCTCTTCGTCGGCGCCGGGCAGGACGGAAGCGGTGCCGTGACCTCGGTCGACCGCATCGTCACGGGCTTGCGCCTGCGCAAGGCGCACGAGCCGGTGATCGGCCTGAGGGAGCTGACGCCGGCGATGATCGCCGGCTGCGAGGAGCTCGGCGCGACCTTCGCCGCCGGCCTCGCGGTAGGCGTTCTCTAGAGATTCACCCTCGGCGGCGGCGGCGCGCCGGGCGCGAGCCGGCCGTCGGCCTGGGGCGCGCCGACGCCGTACGTGAACGGGATGATCCCGCCCCAGATCGGGAGCGCGTAGTCGGCCTCGTCGTCCACCGGCGGCCCGGTGCGGATCTTGGCGGAGGCCTCGCCGATCGCCATGCCGAGCACGATCATCGCCTTCAGCTCCTGCGGCGTCACCGGCCGCAGCCCTTGCCAGCGCCCCGGGTAGATTCGCTCGACGAAAGCTTCCATCTTGGCGAGCTTCTCGTCCGGGTCCTCGACCCTGTAGGGACGGCCGAAGAGCATCACCGAGCGGTAGTTGACCGACTTGTGAAAGCCCGAGCGCGCGACAACCAGCGCGTCCACATGGGTCACGGTGAGGCAGATCTCGGGCCCCTTCTCGAGGGCGCGCAGCATGCGGCTCTGCGCCGAGCCGTGCCAGTACACGGCGTCGCCTTCGCGCCAGTAGGCGGTCGGCGTGACGTACGGCAGGCCGTCGATCAGGTAGCCGATGTGGCAGACGAAGCCCGCGTCGAGAACCGCGTCGATCGTCGCGCGGTCGTGGTGCCCGCGCTTTGGCAGGCGCCGGAGCTGCGTGCGCTTGCCGGGAGTATTGGCCTTCACGGTGCGGCTCTCCGCGGAAAAACCGGCATGGTAGCAGCGGCTATGCTGCCCGCAGAGATGCACGCGAGGATTGTTTTCGCCGCAACAGAGATCGCGTGGCCGGCGTTCGGCGCGGTGCGGCGCGCGGCGAGCGGCCTGGAGCGCGCCGGCGTCGGCGACGGCGACGTCGTCTGCATCCTGCTGCGGAACGAGCCGGCGTACCTCGAGGCGATCTTCGCCGCGCGCTGGCTTGGCGCCTACGCCTGCCCGATCAACTGGCACTACAAGGCAGACGAGGCCGGCTGGATCCTGCGCGACAGCGGCGCCAGGGCGCTGGTCGCGGCGCCTGAGCTCCTGGCGCAGGTCGAGGGCGGCGTGCCGCAGGGGGGTCGCCTTCATCATCTGAGCGTAGACTGTCCGCATGGCCGCCGTTCCCGAGCGCAGCTTCGCCGACCGCGCCGAGCGCGAGCACTACCTGCGCAGGCACGCGCACGCCGTATACGACGCGCTCACTGCGGAGCGCACGCGCTTTGTGCGCGTCGACGAGCTCTGCAGGCAGGCGAGCATCGCCTACCCCGGGCTGCTGCCGACGGCCGAGCAGCTCGCGGCCGAGGCGCGCCTGCCACTCGCCGACAAGCAGGGGCTCGAAATCGACCAGGCGCTGTTCGTCGCGCACGTGCTCGCCGATCCGGCGGCGGGCATGCATCTCTGCCACGCGATGCTGCTGCCGCGCGAGGAGGCGCGCGCCCGGCTCCCCGAGCTCGAGCGCGCGGGCGAGATCGACCTCGGCGGCGCGCACCTCGCGCGCCGGGGCAAGGCCTCGGTGCTGACCATGCGCAACCCGCGCTTTCTCAACGCCGAGGACGAGACCACGATCGACGCCATGGAGATCGCGGTGGACCTGGCGCTGCTCGACCCGAAGACCGAGGTCTGCGTGCTGCGCGGTGGCCCGGTCGAGCACCCCAAGTACGCGGGCAAGCGGCTGTTCGGCGCCGGCATCAACCTGACGCACCTCTACCAGGGCAGGATCCGCTTCCTCTGGTACCTGATCCGCGACCTGGGGTTCGTGAACAAGTTCTACCGTGGCCTCGCGCTGCCCGAGATCTCGCCCGAGGAGGGCTCGATCGAGAAGCTCTGGATCGCGGCGGTCGAGGGGTTCGCGATCGGCGGGCATTGCCAGGTCCTTCTCACCATGGACCAGGTGATCGCCACCGAGGACGCGTACATGACCTTGCCGGCGCGCAAGGAGGGCATCGTGCCGGGCGCGGCCAACCTGCGGCTTGCGCGTCACCTCGGCGCCCGGCTCGCGCGCCAGGCGGTCCTCGCCGAGCGCCGCCTCGACTGCGCGAGCCCGGAAGGGCGCCTCATCTGCGACGTGATCGTGGCGCCCGAGGCGATGGACGCCGAGATCGAGCGCATGGTCGCCCATCTCACGGGCTCGGGCATGGTGAGCGCGGCCTCCAACCGGCGCGCGTTCCGCGCCGGCGAGGAGCCGCTCGACGCGTTCCGCCGGTACATGGCGACCTACACGCCCGAGCAGGCCTACTGCCACTTCAGCCCGGCGCTCATCGCGAATCTCGAGAAGAACTGGGACGCGGCGAGTCGGCGGGGCTGACCCAGGCAATCAGCTGTCATTCCCGCGTAGGCGGGAATCCATCCTGGGTCCCCGCCTGAAGCCGCGGGGACGGCCTTCGCTACGAAAGCAGGAAATCGCGGACGAGCTTGATCTGGTCTTCGTGCATCAGCGTCGGCGCGTGGCCGACGCCGCCGATCTCGACCACTTTCGCTTTCGGCCCGCGGCGCTCCATCTCGCGGCAGGTGTCGCGCGCGAGCAGGTCGGAGTGCGCGCCTCGCAGCACCAGCGTCGGGCACGAGATCCCGTCCCAGAGCTGCCAGAGCTCGAGGTCGTTCTCCGGGATCGCGCTGCGGAAGGGCTCAGCGATCTTCGGGTCGTAGTGCAGGCGCCAGCCCCCGGTGCCGTTCCTGCGCACCACCACCTCGGTGAGGAAGCGCCACTCGGCGTCGCTGTGCGGGCCGAAGGGCGCGCTCACCGTGCGGATATATTTCTCCGCGTCCTCGAAGGCGGCGAACTCGGGCGCTTGGCCGACGTAGGTGCCGATGCGCTCGATCGCGATGCGGCTGATCACCGGCCCGGCATCGTTCACCAGCAGCCGCGTCACCGGCGTACGCGGCAGCGCGGCGAGCGCCATGCCGATCAAGCCGCCCATCGAAGTGCCGACCCAGTGCACGTTCTCGACGTCGAGACGCGCGATGAGCGTCACCATGTCGGCGAGGTACTGCGGCAGCTGGTAGAGCATCGGGTCGGGCAGCCAGTCCGAGTCGCCGCGGCCGGCCACGTCCGGGCAGACCACCCGGTAGCGCCCGCTCAGCGCGCCCGCCAGGGCGTCAAAGTCTCGCGCGCAACGTGTCAGGCCGTGCGCGCAAACGAGAACGCGCTCATTGGCGGGATCGCCCCACTCCAGGTAGGAGACGCGGTGCAGCCCCTTGGGCGAGGCGCACTGCACGAAGCGCTGCCGCGCGCTCATTCCCGGGCGAGGAACTCGAGCAGGGCGTCGCGTGCCGCGAGCGCCTCGGGCCCGAGCGTGGAGAACTTGAGGCTGTCGGCCCTGCGCAGCCGCGCGAGCGCCTCGGAGCGCAGGTTGGCCCCGCGTACCGCGTAGCCGTAGGCAGCGTAGCGCTCGCGTTCCACGGCCGTTTCCTCCTCCGGGGACTCGTCGTACCACAGCCAGTCGGCGGCGAAGCCGAGCGCCAGGTCCTCGAGCGCCGCATCGGGCTCGACCTCCTCGAGGCGGCCGCCGGCGAAGCGGAAGTAGGCCTGGCGGCGCGCGCTCGCCGCGTAGCCGCGCCCCTCCTGCCAGACCATGGCGAGCGCGAGCTCGCCGTCCGCCGTGACCTCGACGTACACGCCGGTCGTCTCGCCCTCGAGCCGGTCGCTTCGCTCCTCGAGCAGGCGGCCGCCTTCGATCACGGCGCGGCCCGCCACGGCACGCATCTCGTTGCGCCACTCGGCCTCCACCCGCAGCCCCGGGTACTCGCCCGAGGCCGTGGCGAAAGCGGGAAACGGGATGCCCTTCTCGACGTCGAACCGGTATTCGAGCCGGTCCGCGGCGTGGTGTTCGGTGTAGTCGCCGGCGTCGATATCGCGTACCAGCAGCCAGCGCACCCGCTCGCGGAATTGCTCGAGCAGCCCGCTGCTGCCGGTTACGCGGATGACCGCGGTGAACGCGTGCACTACCCCTCGTACTTGAACGAGAGGGCAAGGCGGGTGCGGAACGCGGTGACCTTGCCCTTGTCCACCTTGACGTCCATCTTGGTGACCTCGGCGATGCGCAGGTCGCGCAGCGACTTGGACGCCGTCTTCACCGCGTTGCGTGCGGCGTCTTCCCAGGACGTCGCGCTGATGCCGATGACATCCACCACCCGATAGACCGCTGCTGCACCTTTCTTCGCCATTTTCGTCTCCTCCGTGTTTGGATGCGGGGAACCCCGCACGGGCATTATGCCCTCACCGCGGCGCGCTCAGCTACTTCGGCAGGGCGGCAGCAAAGCTGCCGCCCTGGGCGGCGGATGCGAAGCATCCGCCCTACTTCAGTGCCAGTAGCGCGGCCGGGCGCGCCGCTCGGCCTCGAGCGCCACGCCCCGCGGCGAGAGCCGCGCCGTGATCGCGCCGTCGCGGTCGGTGCGCAGGATCTCCACCCCAGCCGCGCGGTAGCGCTCGAGCACCTCGCCGGCCGGATGCCCGAAGCGATTCCGGTAGCCGGCCGGCAGCACCGCCGCGGCCGGTTGCACCGCCGCGAGGAACTCGGCGCTCGACGAGCTGCGGCTGCCATGGTGCGGAACGAGCAGCACGTCGGCCCGCAGCGCGCCGGGCCGGTCGTAGGCCGCGCGCTCCAGGATTGCCTCCTCGGCGCGCCGCTCGATGTCGCCGGTGAGCAGCATCGCCCTGCCGGCCGCGGCGACGCGCAGGACGCAGCTCACGTTGTTTGCCCGGCGCGCCGCGAAGTCGGCGGGCGACGGATGCAGGAACTCGAAGCGCACGCCGTCCCACTCCCAGGCGTCGCCGGCGACGCAGCGGCGCGGCGCTGCCGCCAGGCCGAGGAGCGGCGTGCGTGCGGGAAGCGAGTGCAGGAACGCGTCCGCTTCCAGGGTCTCGAGCACCGAAGCGGCGCCGCCGGCGTGGTCGGAATCGGCGTGCGTGACCACCATGGCGTCGAGCCGGCTCACCCCTTGCGCGCGCAGGAACGGCAGGATCAGGCGCTCGCCGCTGTCGCTCTCGGGGCCGAACGCCGGGCCGGCGTCGTAGAGCAGCGCGCGGTTCGCCGTGCGCACGAGCACCGCGAGCCCCTGCCCGACGTCGAGCGTGGTGACCCACGCCTCGCCGATTGCCGGGGCGCGCGGCGGCAGCACGAGAGCCGGAGCGAGAAGCGCGACGCCCGTCGCGCGCCAGGGCAGCCCGCGCGGCGCGAGCAGCCACGCCACGCCCGCCAGCCCCGCGAGCAGCGTCCAGAGCGGCGGCGTATGCTGCTGCCAGATGGCGACCTCCAGCGACGCGCACCACTCGAGAAACTGCAGCAGGAGCTCGGTCAGCCACGCGGCGAGTGCCAGCAGCGGCTCCCAGGGAACGAGCGCGGCGGTGAGCGCAAGCGGCGTGATCACCGCCGAGACGAGCGGGATCGCGACCGCATTGGCGAGCGGCCCGACCACGGAGACCTGGGCGAACAGGAACAGCGCCGCGGGCGCGAGGCCGAGCGTGATCGCCCATTGCACCCTCGCCCACTGCAGCGGCCGCGCTTCCTCGACCGCGACATAGAAGATCAGCGCGACCGCGCCGAACGAGAGCCAGAAGCCCGGCGACAGCACCGCCCACGGGTCGGCGGCGAGCACCACGCCGAGGGCGAGCGCGAGCGTGCGCGCGGGCGCGACGATGCGACCCGAGCAGAGCGCCAGCGCCGCCACGGTCACCATCCAGAACGTGCGCTGCGCGGGGACCGCGAAGCCGGCGAGCAGGGTGTAGCCGAGCGCCGCGGCGATCGCGGCGAAGGCCCCCGCCTTGCGCGCGGGCAGGGCGAGCGCGAGCCTGGGCACGCGGCGCCAGGCCGCGCAAGCGAGCCAGGCGCACAGGCCGGAGACGAGCGTCACGTGCAGGCCGGAGATGCTCATCAGGTGCGTGACGCCGGTGCGGTTGAAGAGCCGCCATTCCTCGTTCGAAATGGCGCGCTGATCGCCCACGGCGAGCGCGGCGAGGATGCCGGAAGCGGGCGTTTCGCCGAGCGCGCGTTTGAAGCGGTCGCGCACGGCCTCGCGCGCCTGTTCGATGCGGTCGAGGAACCCTCCGCGCGAGCCGAGCAGCAGCGCCGCACCGCGCGCCCGCACGTAGCCGGTCGCGCCGATGCCGCGCTCGAGGAGCCACGCCTCGTAGTCGAACCCGTGCGGGTTGTAGTGGCCGTGGGGCCGGCGCAGGCGCACCGCGAGCCGCCAGCGCTCGCCCGGATGCACTGCGCCGGCGAGGACCGAAGGCTGCTCCTCGTGCCGCGCGCTGCGGTACCAGACGAGCAGGATTCGCTTCGGCAGACGTACCTGCGCCGCCTCGACGTCGAACTCGAAGCGCACGCCGCGCTCGCCCTGCGCCGGGAGGCCCGCGACCACGCCGACGATCTCCAGGTCGCGGCCCTCGAGCGCGGGATCGAGCCGGTCAGCGAGCCGCAGGTGCGCGAGGCCGGCGGCCCAGAGAAACCCGGCCACGAAGGCGAGCGGCAGCGCGAGCGCGGGGAGCCGCAGCGCGACGCCGGCAAGCGGCAGCGCGACGAGCCAGCCGGGCGCGGGCAATGCAGGCGAGAGCTGCAGCGCGAGCACGCCGGCGGCGAACGCGAGCACGGCCGCGGTCATCTAGAATGCAACGCACCACGCCCGCAGCGCGCCGACGATGCCGAGAAAATTCTTCCGCCGCTATCTGCCGGATGCCGCTTCGGTGCGCGCCAACCGCTGGGTGGCGATGTTCGGCTCGTGGCTGGAGCACCCGAACCTTTGGCACCTGAACCGCGACTCGGTGGCGGGCGCGGTCGCGATCGGCCTGTTCTCGGGCTTGGTGCCGGGCCCGCTGCAGATGCTCACCGCCTTGATCCTCGCCGTGCCGCTGCGCAGGAACCTGCTCGTGGCGCTGCTCATGACCCTCTACACCAACCCGTTCACCATCGTGCCGCTGTACGTGCTGGCCTACGGCTACGGCAGCCTGCTGATCGGCGGTGGCCATGGGGAGGCCGCGATCCGGCCTTTCGAGACCGACTGGGCGCACCTGCTCGACTCGCTTGCGGCACTGGGGGCTTGGATGCTCGCGCTCGGCAAGCCGCTCGCCGTGGGGCTGGTCGCGCTCGCCCTCACGCTCGCCGCGGCGGGCTACGTCGCGGTGCAGGTCGCCTGGCGGGCTTACGTGGTCCTTGCCTGGCGCGCGCGCAAGCGCCGGCGCGAGGCCACGCGCTCGGGCTAGTGCCGCGACTCCTCGTAGTCGAGCTCTTCCTCGAGGTGGTGCAGCACGTCGTCGCTGATGCGGCCGGCGCGCCAGATGCGGATCAGCTCGGCGCGCTCGGCGCGGATCGCTTCGAGGCGCAGCCTGCGCGCGGCGCGCGCGTCCTCGGTGGCGCCCGACCCGGGCGGCAAGGCGAGCGCGACGCGCTCGGCGAACTCGTCGCGCAGGCGCTGCGCGATCTCCGGTCGGACCGATCCGGAATCGCGCCCGATGGCGGCGAGCGCGGCGCCGCCCATCGCCTCGCGCGCCAGCCGCTCCTCGTCCTGCACGGTCACGTCGGAGCCGACCCGCAGCCAGCGGATGAGCGGCGCCAGAGTCAACCCCTGCAGCACCAGCGTCACCAGGATCACGATGAACGTGAGGAAGATGATCAGGTCGCGGTACGGGAACGGCTGGCCCGCGTGCGTCGTTACGGGGAGCGCGAGCGCCGCGGCGAGCGAGACGATGCCGCGCATGCCGCACCAGCTGGAGATGAAGATCTCGCCATGGGGGTGCTCGGCGTCGCGCCGGGCGCCCATGACGCGCTGCAGGTAGGCGAACGGGTAGATCCAGGCGAAGCGCACCGCGATCGCGACCGCGCTGACCAGCAGCGCCCACCAGGCGAGCTCCCAGCCGGTGCGGCCGGTGAGGCGCTCGATGATCGCCGAGAGCTGCACGCCGATGAGGAAGAAGATCACGCTGTTGAGCAGGAACACCAGGATGTTCCACATCGAGCGCGCGAGGATGCGCATTTCGGCGGACACGATCTCGGGCGAGTAGCGGCCGCGCAGCAGGCCCGCCGCGACCACCGCGAGCACTCCCGAGAGGTGCACCGACTCGGCGAGGATGTACGCCGTGTACGGCACCGCGAGCGAGAGCAGCACCTCGAAGAACGGGTCGCGCAGGTAGCGGTGCACGGCGATGAAGACCCAGGCGATCAGCATTCCGGAGGCGACGCCGCCGACGGCGACGAGCACGAACTGGCCGCTCGCCTCGGCGAGCGAGAACGCGCCGGTGAGGGCCGCCGCGACCGCGAACTTGTAGAGCACGAGGCCCGAGGCATCGTTCACCAGGCTCTCGCCCTCGAGGACGGTGACCATGCGCCGCGGCATGTGCATGTGCGACAGGATCGCGGTCGCCGCCACCGCGTCGGGCGGCGAGACGATCGCGCCGAAGGCGAACGCCGCCGTCCAGGGGATGTCCGGGACGACGAGCTTGAGCGCGGCGCCCACCGCGAGCGTGGTGGCGAGCACCAGGCCGATCGCGAGGCCGCTGATCGGCGCGAGGTTCGCCTTGAAATCGCGCCACGACGTGAGCAGCGCCGCCTGGTAGAGGATCGGCGGCAGCACGATCACGAGCAGGAACTGGGGGTCGAACTCGAGCTCCGGCAGCGCGGGAATGAGCCCGAGCGCGCCGCCGCCGAGCACCAGCGCGATCGGGTACGGGATGGCGAAGCGGCGCGCGACCCACCCCAGGGCCATCGCGCACAGCAGGAAGAAGAGCAGGACCTGGAGCAGCGTCACCGCGCCGGGCCCTGCGCCGGATGCAGCCCGCCGCCGCGCAGCTCGAGCACGCGCTGGGCGCGCTCGGCGAGCGCGGCGTCGTGCGTGACGGTGACGAACGCGGTGCCGTGCGCCTGCGCGAGGCGCAGCATCGCCTCGAACACCTCGTCCGCGCTCTGGGCGTCGAGATTGCCGGTGGGCTCGTCGGCGAGCAGGCAGGCGGGCGCGCTGACCATGGCGCGCGCGAACGCGCAGCGCTGGCGCTCGCCGCCCGAGAGCTCGCCGGGAAGGTGCGCCGCGCGCGCCGCCAGGCCCACTTCGCCGAGCGCGGCGCGCGCGCGCGCGAGCGCCGCGCCGCGCTCCATGCGGCGGATGAGCAGCGGCATCGCCACGTTTTCCTCGGCGCTGAACTCGGGCAGCAGGTGATGGAACTGGTAGACGAAGCCGAGCGTCCGGTTGCGCACCCGGCCGCGCTCGGCCTCGCTCATGGTGCCGAAGCTGGCGCCGTTCACGAACACCTCGCCTGCGCTCGGCGCGTCGAGCCCGCCGAGCAGGTGCAGCAGCGTCGACTTGCCGGAGCCCGAGCGCCCGACGATCGCCAGCCGCTCGCCGGGCCGCACCTCGAGGTCGACTCCGGTGAGCACCGGCACCGCCTGCGGGCCGAGGTAGGTTTTTTTCAGCCCGCGGCAGGCGAGGACCGCTTCAGCCAAGCGCCGGTCCTCCATCCCTGATCCTCATTCGTAGCGCAGTGCTTCGGCCGGGTTGACGCGCGAGGCGCGCCAGCTCGGGTAGAGCGTGGCGAGGAACGAGAGCGCGAGCGAGACCAGCGCGATCGCGACGACGTCGGGCGCGCGCACCTCCGAGGGCAGGTCGGGAATCATGTACACGTCCTTGGCGAGGAACTTGAAGCCGAAGGCGCTCTCGATCGCCGGCACCACGGTGTCCACGTTGAGGCCGAGCAGGACGCCGCCGACGACGCCGGCGAGCGTGCCGATGACGCCGATCAGCGACCCCTGGATCATGAAGATCTGGACGATCGATGCGGGCGAGGCGCCGAGCGTGCGCAGGATCGCGATGTCGGCATTCTTGTCGGTGACCAGCATCACGAGGGTCGAGACGATGTTGAACGCCGCCACCGCCACGATCAGTGTCAGCAGGATGAAGATCATGCGCTTCTCGATCTCCACGGCGCGGAAGTAGTTGGCGTGGGTGCGGGTCCAGTCCGTGGCGTGCGCGTCCGGCCCCAGCTCGCCCGCGACCTCGCGCGCCACCCGGCGCGCGGCGAACAGGTCGTCGAGCTTCAGGCGCACGCCGGAGACGCTCTCGCCCAGCTGGTAGAGCTTCTGCGCGTCCTCGAGGTGCACCAGCGCGAGCGCCGCGTCGGCCTCCTGGAACCCGACCTCGAAAACGCCGACCACCGTGAACTGCTTGAGCCGCGGCACGACCCCGGCGGGTGTCACCAGCCCCTGCGGCGCGATCAGCGCCAGCTTGTCGCCGGTGAGCGCGCCGAGCGCGCGCGCGAGGTCGGCGCCGAGCACGATGCCGAACTCGCCCGGGCGCAGCGCGTCGAGCCGGCCGGCGCGCATGTGGCGGCCGACGTCCCCAGCGCGGTCCTCGTCCGCGGGCAGCACGCCGCGCACCACGGTGCCGCGCACGGCCTGCCCGTGCGAAAGCATGCCCTGCGCATGCACGAAGGGCGCCGCCGCCACGACGCCCGGATGGCGCACGGCGATCTGCATCGCCCGGCGCCAGTCGCCGAGCCGGCCGCTCGCGCCGGTGATCTGCACGTGCGACACGACGCCCAGAATGCGGGCGCGCACTTCCTTCTGGAAGCCGTTCATCACCGACAGGACCACGATGAGCGCGGCGACACCGAGCGCGATGCCGGCCATCGAGATGAAGGAGATGAAGCTGATGAAGTGATTGCGGCGCTTGGCGCGCGTGTAGCGCAGCCCGACCAGCAGCTCGTATCGCACGCGGGCGAGCATACTCGATACTAAAATCGCATGCATGGACGCGGAGACGCGCGCCGCCCTCGCCCGCCTGGTGCGCAAGGAGCGCACCGCGCACCTCGCCACGCTGCGCGAGGGCGCGCCAATGGCATCGATGACGCTCTACCTCGCCGCGCCCGACTTCGACGCCTTCCACGTGCACGTCAGCCGGCTTGCCTGGCACACGCAGGACATGGCGGCCGAGCGGCGCGTCGCGCTCTCGGTCGCCGAGGCGGACGACGGCCGCGCCGACCCGTTCACGCTGATGCGCCTCACGGTGCGCGGCGAGGCCGTGCAGCTCGCCGGCGAGCAGACCGCGCTCAAGGCCGCGTGGCTCGCCCGCTTCCCGGAGCAGGCGATCGATTTCGAGCTGCCCGACTTCTCCTTCTGGCGCATCGCGCCGCGCGATGCGCGCTTCGTCGCTGGCTTCGGCAGGATTCACAACCTGTCGGCCGCGCAGCTCGCGGCATGCTCGCGCTCATGAGCGCCGGCACGGGTCTATACTGGGCGCGTGGGCGGCTTTGACGAGCTTCGCTTCTGGCGCACCGACGATCTGCGCGGCCGCCTGGACTGGTACCGCGCCGTCGCGGCGAACCGCCTGCCGGCGAAGCTGCGCATCGCGGCGACCCTGCCCGCGGGCGCCGCGCTCGATGCGCCAGAAGACGAGTTGTGGCAGGCGCTCGAGGCCGCGACGCCGGCTTTCCTCGTTTTGCGCGAGAGCATCCGCGCGGGCGCGGCGCGGCTGGCGGCGCAGGCACCGCGGCCAAACCTGCTCGATCTCGTCGCCGAGCTCGGCCGCCGCATGCTCGCGCACTGCAACTTCTGCGGCTGGGACTGCCGCGTGGACCGGTCCAAGGGCGAAAAGCTCGGGGCGTGCAAGCTTGCGGCCGAGACGCGCGTCTCGAGCCATTTCCACCACGGCGGCGAGGAGCTGGTCTACCGCGGCACGCACGGCTCGGGCACGATCTTCTTCACCTCGTGCAACATGCGCTGCGCTTTCTGCCAGAACGGCGACATCTCGACCGACCGGCTGAACGGCGAGGCGGTATCGGCGCGCACGCTCGCCACGATCGCCTGGGTGCTGCGCGTCGAGGGCTGCCACAACATCAACTGGGTCGGCGGCGATCCGACGATCCACTTGCATACGATCCTCGAGGCGGTCGCCCTGCTGCCCGCGCTCGAGCCGGCTGAGGAGGATCTGCGCGCGGCGCTCGCCACCAAGGCAGACCGCTACCTGGATTTCGCGCCGCGGCGTGCCAACGCGTTGTTCGACGGTTCGTTCAACGCGCCCATGTTGTGGAACTCGAACTTCTTCCAGTCCGACGAAGCCATGAAGCTGCTGCGCCTGACGATGGACGTGTGGCTGCCCGACTTCAAGTTCGGTCCCGGGCGCTGCGCGATCGAGCTGGCGCGCACCGGCTGGTACTGGGAGACGGTGACGCGCAACCTGCTCGCGCTGCGCGACTGGGGCGAGGACTTCACCATCCGCCACCTCATCATGCCGGGGCACGTCGAGTGCTGCACGGTGCCGGTGCTCGACTGGATCGCCGAGCACATGCCGGAGGCGCCGGTCAACATCATGGACCAGTACCACCCGGACAACTACTGCGACGCCGCGGGGCCCAAGTTCATGGAGCGCTACCGGCCGCTCGCGCGGCGGCCGCGGCGCGACGAGATCCTCGCCGCCTATCGCCACGCGCAGGAGCGCGGCCTCAGGTTCGAGGCGCTGACCTACGAGCGCAACAAGACCGGCGTCGCGCTCTAGGCGACGGCCGGCGGCGTGACGCTGTTTCTCAAGGGCCTCGCCTTCGGGTTCGTCCTGGCTGCGACCGTGGGCCGATGTCGGTGCTGTGCTTCCGGCGCACGATCGAGTCCGGGGCACTCGCCGGCTTTGTCTCCGGGATGGGGATCGCGGTCGCCGACGGCCTCTACGGCGCGGTCGCCGCGTTCGGGCTCTCGGCCGTCCCCGCGGTCCTGCTCGACTGGAGCGACTGGATCGTGCTCGCGGGAGGGCTGTTCCTTCTGTACCTGGGGCGAAGGCGCTGGCGTCGCGGCCGCCCGGCTCGGCGGCCTGGCGGGTGATCCTCGCCGCGGGCGCTGGCTGGCTGCGAGGGCGGCTCGGCGAAGGCCTGGCGCGCGCCATCAACGCCGTCTCCGGGCTCTCGATCCTGACGTTCGCGTTCTGGCAGCTCGGCCATTTTTTGCGGTAGATTCGGCTACTGGACAAATATCCACCATAGGAGCCCGCGTGCTCGACGCGCCGCTCGCGATCGTCGACCTGGAGACCACCGGCGCGCACCCGGCCTGGGACCGCATCACGGAGATCGCGGTGGTCGAGGTGGAAGGCGCCGAGGTGGTCTCGGAGTGGTCGACGCTCGTCAACCCGGGCACGGCGATCCCCGCCGCGATCCAGGCGCTCACCGGGATCACGAACGAGATGGTCGCCGGCGCCCCGGCGTTCGAGGACCTCGCCGCAGGCCTGCACGAGCGGCTCGCCGGCCGGGTGCTGGTCGCGCACAACGCGCGCTTCGACTACGGCTTCCTGCGCCGCGCCTTCGAGCGCGCGGGGCTGCGGTTCCAGGCGCGCACGCTCTGCACCGTGCGGCTTTCGCGGCGCCTCTACCCGGAGTGCGCGCGGCACAACCTGGACAGCGTCATCGAGCGGCACGGCCTGCACTGCGGCGCGCGCCACCGCGCGCTCGGCGACGCCCAGGCGGTGTGGCAGTTCCTGCGCGTCGCGGCCGAGGAGCGCGGCGCCGAGGCGCTTGCCGACGCGGCAAAGGAGCTTGCCCGGCTGCCGTCGCTGCCCCCATGGATCGGGCGCGAGGTGGTCGACGCAATCCCCGAGGCCCCGGGGGTCTACGTCTTCCACGGCGAGGGCGGTGCCCCGCTCTATGTCGGCAAGAGCGTCGCCATGCGCAGCCGCGTGCTGGCGCATTTCGCGGACGGTCTCCGATCGGCGCGCGAGCTGCAGCTCGCGCGCGAAGTGCGCACCATCGAGTGGCAGCGCACCTGCGGCGAGCTCGGCGCGCTGCTGCGCGAGGCGACGCTGGTCAAGCACCTGCTGCCGGCGTTCAACCGGCGGCTGCGGCGTCCCAACGAGCTCTGCTCTTTCGTGCTCGACGGCAAGGGCGCGCGGCTGGTGCGCGCCGCCGAGATCGAAGCCCAGGCGCTCGCCGGGCTGTGCGGGCTGTTCCGCTCCCGGCGCGCGGCGCTCGAGGCGCTGCGCGACCTCGCCAACGCGCACGGCCTTTGCCTGCAGACGCTCGGCTTCGAGCGCGCGCGGCGCAACGGCGCCTGCTTCCGGCACCAGATGCGGCGCTGCGCCGGCGTTTGCGCCGGCCGCGAGTCTGCGCACGCGCACTACGCGCGGCTGGCCGCGGCGCTGGCGCAACTGAAAGCTCTCGCCTGGCCGTGGCGCGGCCCGATCGGCGTGCTCGAGGAAGACGGCGAGCGCGACGCGAGCGAGCTCCACGTGGTGCACCAATGGTGCTGGCTCGGCACCGCGCGCGCGCAGGCCGACGTCCCCGACCTGCTCGAAGGCGCCGCCCGGGCACGCTTCGATCTCGATCTGTACCGCATCCTTGCGCGCCACGTCGGCAGCGGCCGCGCCCGGGTGATTCCGCTGTAATGCACTGCGAGCTCGTCGTCCCCGCGCTGTTCGCCACCCCGATCGAGGCGCCGCTGCCAGCGCTCGAGCTGCTGCTCGCGCGCGGGCGCGCCGCGCGCGCCGAAGCGGCATCGCCCGAGCGCTGGCTGGCGCGGGCCTTCGGCCTGGGCGAGGCGCCGCTGCCTGCGGGGGCGCTCACCGTGCTCGCGACAGGCGGCGAGCCCGGACCGGGTTTCTGGCTGCGCGCCGATCCCGTGCACCTGCGGCTGCTGCGCGACCGCATGGCGCTCATCCCGAGCGCGGGCTTCGTGATCGAGCGCAGCGAGGCCGAGGCGCTGGTCACGGCGCTCAACCGGCATTTCGCCGGCGAGCTCGTGCTCGATGCGGTGCAGCCGGATCGCTGGTGCGTGTGGGCGCGCGGTCCCGCGGCGATCGCCGCCGAGCCGCCGATCGCGCTCGCCGGCGAGGACGTCGACGCCAATCTGCCGCGCGGCGCCGACGCGGCGCGCTGGAACGCGCTCTTGAACGAGGCGCAGATGGTGCTGCACGCGCACCCGGTGAACGAGGCGCGCGAGGAGCGCGGGGCGCCGGCCGTGAACAGCGTCTGGCCCTGGGGCGGCGGCGCTCTTCCCCGGGCGGCCGCCGGGCGCTGGCAGTCGGTAAGCGCCGACGATCCGGTCGCCCTGGGGCTGGCGCGGCTCGCGGGGGCGCGCCAGCGCCCGCTTCCCGCCGACGCCGGGGCGTGGCTCGAGCGCGCGCCGGAGGAGGGCCGCCACCTGCTGCTCCTCGATGCGCTGCGCGGCGCGCGGGCGCTCGGCGACGCGGAGGCGCTCGCGCTGCGCCTGCGCTCGCTCGAGCAGCGCTGGTTCGCGCCGTTCCTCGCGGCGCTCCGATCGGGAAGGGTGGGCATGGTCACGCTGCACGTTCCCGACGCCGGACATTCGAGCGAAACCATCCGCGGCGATCTGCGCCGGTTCTGGCGGCGCGCGCGCCCGCTCGCGAGTTACGCGGGGTGAAGATCGTCGTCCGCAAGTACGCCGAAGCCGACCGCCAGGCGCTGCTCAAGGCCGGGGTGCACCCGGTGCTCGCGCGCGTATATGCCGGACGGCGCATCCACTCGGCGCAGGAGCTCGAGCACAGCCCGGCGCGGCTGCTCGCGCCCGGCGAGCTGCTCCACTGCGAGCGCGCAGGGTCGCTGCTCGCGGATGCGATCGAGCAGCGCAAGAAGCTTCTCATCGTCGCCGACTACGACGCCGACGGCGCCACCGCGTGCGCGCTGGGCGTGCGCGCGCTGCGCCTGTTCGGCGCGCGTGTCGAGTACCTGGTGCCGAACCGCTTCGAGCTCGGCTACGGCCTGTCGCCCGAGCTGGTCGAGCTCGCCGCGAAGCACAAGCCCGATCTTCTGATCACGGTAGACAACGGCATCGCCAGCGTCGAGGGCGTCTCGCTCGCGCGCAGCCTCGGCATCGCGACGCTGATCACGGACCACCACCTCCCGGGCGATGAGTTGCCCGCCGCGGATTGCATCGTCAATCCCAACCAGCCCGGCTGCGGCTTCCGCTCCAAGGCGCTCGCGGGCGTCGGCGTCATGTTCTACGTCCTGCTCGCACTGCGCGCCGAGCTGCGCCGCCGCGGCAAGTTCGACGGCAACCCGGAGCCCAATCTTGCCGCGCTCACCGACCTCGTCGCGCTCGGCACCGTGGCCGACATGGTGCCGCTGGACGCGAACAACCGGATCCTGGTGGCGCAGGGGCTGAAGCGCCTGCGCTCGGGCTTTGCCAAGCCCGGGCTCGCTGCGCTGCTCGCCGCCGGTGGGCGCGACGCGTCGAGCGCCGGCTGCTTCGAGCTCGGCTTCGTGATCGGGCCGCGGCTGAACGCCGCGGGGCGACTTTCCGACATGAGCCTCGGCATCGAGTGCCTCGTGACCGACGACGAGGCGCGCGCCGGCAACTGCGCGCAGGAACTCGATCGCCTCAACCGGGAGCGCCGCCGCATCGAGGGAGGCATGCTCGAGGAGGCGCTCGCCGCCGTGCAGGAGCTGCCGCGGGACGCCGGCGCGGCGGTGACGCTGTTCGAGCCAGGCTGGCACCAGGGTGTGGTGGGACTGGTCGCTTCGCGCGTGCGCGAGCGATTCGACCGGCCCGTGGTGTGCTTCGCGCGCAGCGCCGCGGGCGGCGGCGAAGGCGGCGCGCTGCTCGCGGGCTCGGGCCGCTCGGTGCCCGGACTGCACCTGCGCGACTGCCTCGACCTCGTCGCGAAGCGCGCGCCGGGCCTCGTGCTGCGCTTCGGCGGCCACGCGCAGGCCGCAGGGCTCACCATCCGCGAGAAGGACCTGCGGCGCTTCGCCGAGCTCTTCGAGCGCACCGCCGGCGAGCTGCTGCCGGAGGAGGCGCGCCGGCGCGTGGTCGAGACCGACGGCGAGCTCGAGGCCGTCTACCACTCGCTCGACGTGGCGCAGCTGCTCGAGTCGCAGATCTGGGGACAGGGCTTTCCGCAGCCGCTCTTCTGCGATACATTCGCGGTCGAAAGCCAGCGCGTGGTCGGCGAGCGCCACCTCAAGCTGCGGCTGCGCAAGGACGACCGGCGCATCGAGGCGATGCGCTTCAACTCGCTCGATCCCCTGCCGCCCCGCGTCCGGGCCGCCTACCGGCTCGCGGTCAACGAATACAGCGGACTGAAGAGCGTGCAGATCAACGTGGAGCACACGGAATGAAGGCGTTCAGGCTGGTTCTTGCGGCGCTCGCCGCCGCGGCGCTCGCGCTTCCCGCCGCGGCGAAGGACAAGGAGCCGGTCAACGCCGGCCCCTACGTTCCGTCACCGCAGAGCGTGGTGTCGGACATGCTCACGCTCGCGGGCGTCGGGCCGGGCGACTTCGTGATCGACCTCGGCTCGGGCGACGGCAGGATCGTGCTCACCGCCGCCAAGGTGTTCGGCGCGCGCGGCTTCGGCGTCGAGATCCAGGACCACCTCGTCAAGCTCTCGAACGAGGCGGCACGCAAGGAAGGCGTCGCCGACCGGGTGAAGTTCCTCACCCAGGACCTTTTCAAGACCGACATCTCGCAGGCCACCGTGCTCACGATGTACCTGCTGCCGAACACGGTCAACATGCTCAAGGACAAGCTCCTCACCGAGCTCAGGCCCGGCACGCGGGTGCTGTCGCACGACTACCCGCTCGCAGGCTGGATCCCGGAGAAGTACGTGCAGATGGATCTCGAGGACAAAGTGGCGATCAGCGGCGTCACCACCACCCTCATCTACCTGTACATGGTGCCGGCCAAGGTGGCCGGGAGATGGAGCGCGAAGCTTCCGGCCAACCTGAGCGGGGAGCCGGTGCGGCTCGACCTCGGGCAGCAGGCCACCCGCGTCTCGGGCAGCGCGCGCATTGCCGGCAAGGAGGTGCTGCTCGAGGAGGCGAAGCTGCGCGGCGAGCAGCTCACTTTCAGGCTCGCCGCGGGCGGCAAAACCTGGGAATTCACCGGCACCGTGAAGGGCGGCGCGATCGAGGGCTTGGCGCAGGGCGGCGGCGTCAAGGCACCCTGGAGCGCAGCGCTCACCCGTTAGCGATGGCGCGGCTTCGCGTGCGCGCGGGAAAGGTCGCGATCGAAATCTCGCTCGACGCACGCCTACCGCGCAGGCGCTGCTCGCCGCGCTGCCCTTCGAGTCGCGCGCCCAGACCTGGGGCGAGGAGGTAACGTGCTCGGCCGGATCGAGGGCGACCCGCGCGCGCTCGCCAGGGTGAAGCCGGGCGACCGCGTGCGCGTGGAACAGGCCTGATGGAACGCAGGCGCCTCAATTCCTCGCGCCTGCGCTCGGCCGGCTACGACGAGAAGACGCTGACGCTCGAGATCGAGATGTCGAACGGCAAAGTGTTCCAGTACTCCAGGGTCTACCCGGAGGTGTGGCGTCGCTTCATGGCGGCGCCCAACCCGACCACCTTCTTCGACGACAAGATCGCCGAGGAGTACTCCGCGAAGCGCGTCTAGCGTTTGCGCTTCAGTCCATGGGCGCCAACCCGGCGGCTGGGATTGCGCTTTACCGTATGAACATCGAGATCGACATACGCAACGTGATCCCCTCAATCCGGATACCCACGCTGATCCTCCACCGCAGGGAGGATCGCCTGATCAACGTGGGCAATTCGCGCCACATGGCCGGCCGGATTCCCGGGGCGGTAGGCGCGAAGACCTACTTTTCGTAGTGGAAGCGGCACTGGGCGATGTAGAGGGTCCCGGCCTCGACCTTGTAAACCAATCGATGCTCGCGCGTGATGCGCCGCGACCACCAGCCCGACCATTTGAAGCGCAGCGGCTCTGGTTTGCCGATCCCCTGGTACGGGGTGCGGCGAATGTTTTCGACCAGCTGCTCGAGGCGGGCGTGCGCCGCGCGCTGGTTCGCCTTCAGCCAATCGCGGTCCTCGGCGGCGCGCGCCGCGTAGAAGACCTCGAGGCTAGGCTTTCCGGCGGGCGCGGCGGCGGCGACGGATTTCCGCCTCGATTTCTTCGACGCCATCCAGGAGGCGGCGGGCGTTCGCCGGATTGCTCAGCAGGTACGCCGTCTCCCGGAGCGACTCGTAATCGTCGAGCGACATCAGCACTACCGATCCGGCCTTGCGCCGTGTGATGATGACCGGCTCGTGCTGGTCGCAGACCTGCTCCATCGTCCGGGCGAGGCGGGCGCGCGCATCGCTGTAGGTGATCGCATCCATGGTGTCGCTCGCGCTACTTGTCCAACATCTTGTACAGGACGGCATTCTAGCACCCCGAGCCGTGGCGCGCGATCGGTATAATGCCCGCCACCCATGGAGCCCGAACGCATCAACCAGATCGCCTCGACGCTCTCCGACCTGCAGGCGCGGGCGGCCGAGCTGCGGAGGTATCTTTGACTTCGAGGCCAAGGAGCGCCGCCTCGAGGCGCTGAACCGCGAACTCGAAGACCCGAGGCTCTGGGACAGGCCGCAGCGCGCCCAGGAGCTCGGCAAGGAGAAGAAAGCCCTCGAAACGGTGGTCGGCACGCTCAAGCGCGTCGGCGGCGGCGTCGCGGACGCGATGGAGCTTTTCGAGCTGGCGCGCGGCGAGGGCGACGAGCGCGCGCTGGAGGAGATCGGGCGCGACGCGGAAGGCCTGGCGCGCGACGTCGCGGCGCTCGAGTTCCGGCGCATGTTCTCCAACCCGCTCGACCCGAACAACTGCTTCCTCGACATCCAAGCCGGGGCCGGCGGCACCGAGGCGCAGGACTGGGCCGCGATGCTCGAGCGCATGTACCTCAAGTACTGCGATCGCAAGGGCTTCCGCGCCGAGGTGCTGGAGCACACGGAGGGCGAGGTCGCCGGCATCAAGAGCGCCACCCTCAAGGTGAGCGGCGACCATGCCTACGGGCATCTGCGCACCGAGTCCGGCGTGCACCGCCTGGTGCGCAAGTCCCCTTTCGACTCGAACGCGCGGCGCCACACCTCGTTCGCGAGCGTGTTCGTCTACCCCGAGGTGGACGAGTCGCTCGAGATCGCGATCAACCCGGCGGAGCTGCGCATCGACACCTACCGCGCTTCCGGCGCGGGCGGCCAGCACGTGAACCGGACCGACAGCGCGGTGCGCATCACGCACTTGCCGAGCGGCATCGTGGTGCAGTGCCAGAACGACCGCTCGCAGCACCGCAACCGCGCCGAGGCGATGGCGATGCTGAAATCGCGCCTCTACGAGCTGGAGCTGCGCAAGCGCCAGGCGGCGCGCGACAAGCTCGAGGCGGCGAAGACCGACGTCGAGTGGGGGCACCAGATCCGCAGCTATGTGCTCGACCAGTCGCGTATCAAGGACCTGCGCACCGGCGTCGAGAAGAGCGCGACGCAAGCCGTGCTCGACGGCGAGCTGGACGACTTCATCAGCGCGAGCCTGAAGCAGGGAGTCCGCTAAGGAGCCAGCGATGAAACAAGAGCGCAAGCCCGCCGACGAGGCCGTCCCGGCCGACGAGAACAAGATCATGGCGGAGCGGCGCGCCAAGCTTGCCAGGCTGCGCGGCGAGGGCATCGCCTATCCCAACGACTTCATCCGCGAGCACCTGGCCAATGTGCTCGACGAAAGGTTCGGCGCGCTCGACAACGAGGCGCTCGAGAAGGAGCCGCAGCGGGCCAAGATCGCGGGTCGCCTGATGCTCAAGCGGGTGATGGGCAAGGCGAGCTTCGGGGTGCTGCAGGATCACAGCGGCCGCATCCAGATCTACGTCTCGGACGACAACACCGGAAAGGCGGGTCACGCGGCGTTCAAGCACTGGGACATCGGCGACGTCATCGGCGTGGAAGGGCTGCTGTTCAAGACGCGCACCGGCGAGCTCACGGTGCGCGCGCACGAGATTCGCCTCCTGGTGAAGTCGCTGCGCCCGCTGCCCGAGAAGTTCCACGGCCTCGCCGACCAGGAGCTGCGCTACCGGCAGCGCTACGTGGATCTCCTGGTCACCGAGCACTCGCGCTGGGTGTTCGCGGTGCGCTCGCGGGTGGTGCAGGCGATCCGCCAGTACATGTCGCGCACCAACTATCTCGAGGTCGAGACGCCGATGCTGCAGCCGATCCCCGGCGGCGCAGTGGCGCGACCCTTCAGGACGCACCACAACACGCTCGACATGGAGCTGTTCCTGCGCGTCGAGCCCGAGCTCTACCTCAAGCGCCTGGTGGTCGGCGGCATGGAGAAGGTCTACGAGATCAACCGCAGCTTCCGCAACGAGGGCATCTCGACGCGCCACAACCCCGAGTTCACGATGATGGAGATGTACTGCGCCTACACCGATTACCGCTACATGATGGCGCTGCTCGAGGACCTGGTGCGCGCCGCTGCCGAGCGTGGGGTCGGCGCGACCAAGGTCAACTACCAGGGCCGTGCGCTCGACTTCGGCAAGCCCTTCGCGCAGATCACCATGACCCAGGCGATCCAGAAGCATGCGCCGGTGCACTGGACCGCGGCCCAGCTGCGCGATCGCGCCTTCCTTGCCGGGCAGCTGAAGGCAGCCGGCGTCGAGTTCACCGGCGAGCAGGGCTGGGGCGCGCTGCAGCTGATGCTGTTCGAGGCGATCGCGGAGAAGCACCTCGTCGAGCCGACCTTCGTGCTCGACTTCCCGGCGGAGGTCTCGCCGCTCGCGCGCCGCAAGGACCGCGACCCCGAGGTTGCCGAGCGTTTCGAGCTGTTCATCGACGCCAAGGAGATCGCCAACGGATTCTCCGAGCTCAACGACCCCGAGGACCAGGCCGAGCGCTTCCGCGAGCAGGCGCGCCGCAAGGACGCCGGCGACGCGCAGGCCATGTACTACGACGCGGACTACATCCGCGCGCTCGAATACGGCCTGCCGCCGACCTCGGGCGCCGGGCTGGGGATCGACCGCCTGGTGATGCTGCTCACCGACAGCCCCTCGATCCGGGATGTGATTTTGTTCCCGCATTTGCGGCCCGAGGGAAACATCTCGTAACACACTGTCACGGGCGGCGGTCCCCCTGCCGCCTAGCCTGCGCGTTGTCCGCTTCGAGGCCCAACGAAAAGGAGAACGCCATGGAAGCCAGTACCCGTCTGCACCCGCTGCTGTCCGCCGCCGCGATTTCGGTGATCGTGCTGTCGGTCGCCGGCGTCGGCGCCCTCACCGGGCTGCTGCCGCGCTCGGCAGCCAATCTGGAGAGTCCGCAGATGCCGGCGGCCGCTCCCGTTCCGACGCCCACCGCACCGGTGATCGCCCCGGCGCCCGAGCCCAAGCCCGTGAAGAAGACGGTGGTGCGCGCGAGCGCGCCCGCCGCGCCCAAGAAAGCGACTGCGGTGTACGAGGCCCGGCCCCTGCCCTCGGATGAGGACTTCCTGCGCGCCGAGCGCGCGCCGCTGCCCCCGGCTGCGGTCGCCGCGCCCAGGTGCACGAACTGCGGCACCGTAGAGAACGTGCGCGTGCTCGAGCAGAAGGGCGACGGCTCCGGGATCGGCGCGGTCGCAGGGGGCGTTGCCGGTGCGGTGGTCGGCAAGCAGTTCGGCAAAGGCAGCGGCCGGACGATCATGACGATCCTCGGCGCGGCGGGCGGCGCCTACGCCGGCCACGAGGCCGAAAAGCACATCCGCGCGAAGAAGCACTGGGAGGTGAGCGTGCGGCTCGACGACGGCAGCTCGCGCCTGCTGACGTACGAGGCAGAGCCTGCGTGGCGCAGCGGCGACCGCGTGCGCTACGTCAACGGCGCGCTCGAGCCCGAGCGCGCTTGACGCCAGTCAGGTCGCAGCCCCGGTCTTGAAGCCCAGCATGTTGACCATCAGGTAGGGCAGATACTTGCGCTTGCTGCTGGCTCTCTTCAGAAAGCCGGTCACGAGAAACGGAAGTAGTCGTCGGGATAGGTTCGCGTCTCCCATCGAACCCTCTGACTCGAACTTGAACGGCGCGACGCGCCGCCGCTGGCGCGGGGACGACCGGAGCTAGTGCGCGCGCTCGAAGACGGCGGCGATGCCCTGCCCGCCGCCGATGCACATGGTGACGAGCGCGTAGCGCTGCTGCGTGCGCTCGAGCTCGTAGAGCGCCTTCACCGTGAGGATGCAGCCGGTGGCGCCGATCGGGTGGCCGAGCGCCACCGCGCCGCCGTTCGGGTTCACCTTCGCCGGGTCGAGGCCGAGGTCCCTGGTCACCGCGATCGCCTGCGCGGCGAAGGCCTCGTTCGACTCGATCACGTCCATGTCGGCGGGCTTCAGGCCCGATTTCTCGAACACCTTCTTCACCGCGGGAACCGGCCCGAGGCCCATGACGTGGGGCTCCACGCCTGCGTGGGCATACGCGACGAGCCGCGCCATCGGCTTCGCGCCCGCCTTCTTCGCCGCCGCAGCCTCCATCAGCACGATCGCGGCGCCCGCGTCGTTGATCCCGGAAGCGTTGCCCGCGGTCACCGTGCCGTCCTTCTTGAACACGGCCTTCAGCTTCTGCATGTCCTCGATCTTCGCGCCCTTGCGCACGTGCTCGTCGGTCGTGAACTGCTCGACCCCTTTGCGCGTCTTCAGCTCGACCGGGACCACCTGCGACTTGAAGTAGCCCTGGTCGAGCGCGTTGGCCGCGCGGCGGTGCGACTCGAGCGCGAACGCGTCCTGCTGTTCGCGCGTCAGGCCGTACTTGGCGGCGACGTTCTCCGCGGTCACGCCCATGTGGCCGTGGCCGAAAGGATCGTGCAGCGCGCCGGTCATCGCGTCGAGCACCGAGCCGTCGCCCATCCGCTGCCCCCAGCGCCCGGCGGGCAGGAAGTAGGCCGCGCGGCTCATGCTCTCGGCGCCGCCGCCGACCGCGACGTCGATGTCGCCGAGCAGGATGTGCTGCGCCGCCGAGACGATCGCCTGCAGGCCGGAGCCGCAGAGGCGGTTCACCGTGAGGCAGGGCGTGCCGACAGGCAATCCCGCATCGAGCGCCGCGACGCGCGCGAGGTACATGTCGCGCGCCTCGCCGTGAATGACGCTGCCCATGACAACGTGGCCGACTGTCGCCGGATCGACCCTGGCGCGGTTGAGTGCTTCCTTGATCGCGATCGCGCCGAGCTTGGTAGGCGCGATGTCCTTGAGCGAGCCACCGTAGTCGCCGATCGCGGTGCGGGCGCCGCCCACCACCACCACCTCGCGGTTAGCCATGGATTGCCCTTTCAGAAGGTTGGCGTTGCTGCGCAGGCCATCCCTGCGCCGCAACGCAGCGTGGTTCTTACGGCTTGTCGGGATCGTTCTTGTTCTGCGGCGCGGGGAAGCCCGGGAAGGTGAAGCCGGTGAACATGTTGCGCGCCTGGCTCTGCATCTGCTCCTGGAACTGCGCGAACATCTTCTGGCTCTGCTCCATGTAGGCCTGCATCAGGCTCTGCATCGCGGGGCCCTGCAGGTTCATGAACTGCGCCCACAGCTCCTGCGAGGCGCGCGAGTTGTCGCCGTACATCTTCTGCGACTGGTCCTGCAGCGTCTTCTGGATGTCCTGGAACGCCTGGATGTTCTTCTCGAGGTAGGTGCCCATCAGGCCCTGCATGGCGTTGCCGTAGAAGCGGATCAGCTGCGACAAGAGGTCCGAGGAGAACATCGGCATGCCGCCCGACTCCTCGTCGAGGATGATCTGCAGCAGGATCTGCCGGGTCAGGTCCTCGTTGGACTTGGCGTCCACGACCTGGAACTCCTCCTGCTTGAGCACCATCTGCTTCACGTCCGCGAGCGTGATGTAGCTCGAGGTCTTGGTGTCGTACAGCCGCCGGTTGGGGTACTTCTTGATCAGTCGCAGCTTCGCTTCCATCGCCGCCGATTGGTCTGGGTGCTGCGCGTCTTGCGCCATGTTCGCCAAGTCTACTCCTCCTAGTACATGTGCTGGCCGCCGTTGATCGAGATATTCGCGCCGGTGACGAACGCGGCCTCCTCCGAGCACAGGTAGATGATGAGCCCGGCGATCTCCTCCGGCTTGCCGAGGCGTCCGAGCGGGATCTGCGGCAGAATTTTCGAGTCGAGGATCTCCTTCGGGATCGCGGTCACCATCTTGGTGCCGATGTACCCCGGCGAGATCGTGTTCACGGTCACGTTCTTGCGCGCCACCTCGAGGGCGAGCGCCTTGGTGAAGCCGTGGATGCCGGCCTTGGCCGCCGAGTAGTTGGTCTGGCCGAAGGCGCCCTTCTGCCCGTTCACCGACGCGACGTTGATGACGCGGCCCCAGCCCCGCTCGACCATGCCGTCCATCACCTGCTTGGTCATGTTGAAGCAGGAATCGAGGTTGGTGCGCATCACGGCGTCCCAGTCGGCCTTGCTCATCTTCTTGAACGTCATGTCGCGCGTGATGCCGGCGTTGTTCACCAGGATGTCGACGTTGCCGCACTCGCGCTGGATCTGCGCGCATTTCGCGGCGCAGTCCTCGTACGACGCCACGTCCACGGGATACGCGGAGAACGTATGGCCGCGCCCCTTCATCTCGTCGATCCAGGCCTTCCACTTGGTGTTGGACGGCGAGTAGGTCACCACGACCCGGTAGCCCGCGTCGGCCATCTTGGTGGAAATGGATTCCCCAAGGCCACCCATGCCGCCGGTGACGACGGCAATGCGCTTCTCTGCCATGGTTCGAACTCCTCCTCCGGAGCGGCGGCGCCGCTGGCGCCGGCCGCGGCCAGTCTACTACATCATGTGCATGCCGCCGTTGACCGAAATGTTCGCGCCGGTGATGTAGCCCGCCTCCTCGGAGACGAGGAACGAGACCACGGCGGCGATTTCCTCCGGCTTCGCCAGACGGCCCATGGGGATCGACTGGATGATCTGCTCGCGCACGTCGCTGCGGATCGCCATCACCATGTCGGTCTCGACGTAGCCGGGCGAGACCGTGTTCACCGTGACGCCCTTCTTCACCACTTCCTGCGCGAGCGCCTTCGAGAATCCCGCCATCCCCGCCTTGGCGGCGGAGTAGTTCGTCTGCCCGAACTGGCCCTTGATGGCGTTGACCGAGGAGATGTTGACGATCCGGCCCCAGCCCTTCTGCACCATGCCGTCGATCACCTGGCGCGTGACGTTGAACACGCTGTTGAGGTTGGTGCTGATGACCACGTTCCAGTCGCGCTCGGTCATGCGCTTGAAGATGGAGTCGCGCGTGATGCCGGCGTTGTTGACCAGGATGTCGACGTCGCCGACGACCGAGCGCACGCTGTAGAACATCTCGGCGCAGGACTCGTAGGCGGAGACGTCGCCCTCCGCGGCGTGCACCCGGAATCCCTCGCCGCGCATCTCGCGCAGCCAGTCCTCCTTGCGCTCGTAGCCGGGGAGGCAGCCGGCGACGATGGTGTGGCCCGCGCCGCCGAGGCGGCGGCAGATGGCGCTGCCGATGCCGCCCATGCCGCCGGTGACGAACACTACTCGCCGCGGCGCCGCATGGGCGCTCGCCCGGGTCGCCTGCTCTTGTTGTTCTGCGCGCTCCATGACGTGCATCGTCGGTGCTCCCCTGTCTTTGACCGAGTTCAGCGTTCCACGGCCAGCGCCACGCCCATGCCGCCGCCGATGCAGAGCGACGCGAGGCCCTTCTTCGCGCCGCGCTTCTGCATCTCGTGCAGCAACGTGACGAGGATCCTGCAGCCGGAGGCGCCGATCGGATGGCCGAGCGCGATCGCGCCGCCGTTCACGTTCACCTTCGCCGTGTCCCAGCCGACCTGGCGGTTGACCGCGATCGCCTGCGCGGCGAAGGCCTCGTTGATCTCCATGAGGTCGAGGTCCTTCGGCTCCCAGCCGGCGCGCGAGAGGCACCGTTTGGAGGCGGGCACCGGGCCCATCCCCATGTATTTCGGATCCACCCCGGCCGAGGCGAAGGCCTTCACGCGCGCGATCGGCTTCAGGCCCAGCTCCTTCGCCTTGCGCGCGGACGCGAGCACCACCGCGGCGGCACCGTCATTGATGCCGGAGGCGTTGCCCGCGGTGACGGTGCCGTTCTTGTCGAACGCGGGCTTGAGCGACCTGAGCGCATCGAGGGTCGCGCCGTGCCGCGGGTACTCGTCGTCGGCGAAGGTGACGGGGCCTTTGCGCGACGGCACCTCCACCGGGATGATCTCGTCCTTGAATCTGCCCGCCTTCTGCGCAGCCTCGGTCTTATGCTGCGAGGCCACCGCGAACTCGTCCTGCTCCTCGCGCGTGACGGCGTACTCTTTCGCCACGTTCTCCGCCGTGACGCCCATGTGGTACTGGTTGTAGACGTCCCACAGCCCGTCCACGATCATCGAGTCCACCATCTTCGCGTCGCCCATGCGGTAGCCGTCGCGCGAGCCGGGCAGGACGTGCGGCGCCATGCTCATCGACTCCTGGCCGCCGGCGACCACGATGTCCGCGTCGCCGTTGGCGATCGACTGCGCGCCCAGCATCGCCGCCTTGAGCCCGGAGCCGCAGACCTTGTTGATGGTCATTGCCGGGATCATGTGCGGCAGGCCGGCCTGGATCGCGGCCTGGCGGGCCGGGTTTTGACCGCAGGCCGCGGCGAGCACCTGGCCCATGATCACCTCCGACACCTGGTCGGCCTTGACGCCGGCGCGCTCGAGCACCTTGCGGATGACGAGCGCGCCGAGATCGGACGCCGGCATCTTCGCCAGCGAGCCGCCGAACTTGCCGATCGCGGTGCGTGCCGCGCCTACGATGACGATCTCTTCCATGGTCTCCTCCTAGTTTGCCTTCTGCCGGACGTAGCGCCCGGGCGCAGGCTCGAGCGGCGGATGCGCCGCGCTGCCGGTATGCGCCGGGGCCGTGCGCATGCCGCCGCGATATGCGGACAGCCATTCGATCCAGCGCGGCCACCAGCTGCCGCGGTGCTCGGCGGCGCGCTCCAGCCAGGCGTCGGGGTTTTCCGGATGCGGCGTGCCCGGCGCGGTGTCCGTCCAGTAGCTGCGCCGGTTCTTGGCCGCGGGGTTGATGACGCCCGCCACGTGCCCGCTCGCGCCCAGCACGAAAGTCTTGTTGCCCCCCAGGTGGCGCAGCGAGCCGTACGAGGCGCGCCAGGGCACGATGTGATCCTCGCGCGTGGCGAGGATGAAGCTCGGCAGGTCCACCGCGCCGAGATCCACCTTCACCCCGCAGTTCTCGAGCGCGCCCGGGACGCAGAGCCTGTTCTCGAGATAGGTATTGCGCACGTAGTAGCAGTACATCGGCCCGGGGAGGTTCGTGCTGTCGGCGTTCCAGTACAGCAGGTCGAACGCGGCCGGCGAGTTGCCGAGCAGGTAGTTGTTGACGACGTAGGGCCAGATGAGGTCGTTCGCGCGCAGCGCCGAGAACACGAAGGCGAGGTCGGCGCCGGGCAGCAGGCCGCCGCTGCCGATGGTCGCTTCGCGCTGCGCGAGGCTCTGCTCGTCGACGAACAGGCCGATCTGTCCCGGCTCCGCGAAGTCGAGCATCGTCGTGAGCCAGGTGGCGCTCTCCACCGGGCGCTCGCCCTTCGCGGCGAGCACCGCGAGCGCGGCGCCGAGGATCGTGCCGCCGACGCAGAAGCCGAGCGCGTTGACCCGCTCGGCGCCGGTGATCTCGCGCACCACCCGGATGGCGTCGAATACGCCCAGCTGCAGGTAGTCGTCCCAGCCGTAGTGTCCCTGCTCGGGGCCGACGTTGCGCCAGGAGACCATGAACACGGTGTGGCGCTGCTCGACCACGTAGCGCACCAGCGAGTTCTCCGGCTGCATGTCGAGGAGGTAGTACTTGTTGATGCACGGCGGCACCATCACGAGCGGCCGCGCCCCGACCTCGGGCGTCGCCGCGGCGTACTGGATGAGCTGCATCAGGTCGTTCTCGTAGACCACGTCGCCCGGCGTCGCGGCGAGATTGCGGCCGACCTCGAACGCCGCCTCGTCGCACTGCGCGATGCGGCCCCTGTGGGCGTCGGCGATCAGGTTGGCGAAGCCGCGGGTGAGGCTCTCGCCCTGCGACTCGCGCGCCCGGCGCAGCACTTCGGGGTTGGTCGCGGCGAAGTTCGCCGGGCAGATCGCATCCGAGAGCTGCCGCACCGCGAAGCGCAGCCGCTCTTTCGCCTTGGGCTCGAGCTCGGCGCCGTCGGCGAGCTCCGCCAGGTAGTCCGCCGTGAGCAGATACGATTGGCGCAGATAGGCGTAATAGGGATCCTCGCGCCACTCTCTTGCCGCGAAGCGCTTGTCGCCGGCGTCCGGGGAGATCGCCGCGGTGCCGCTCTTGCCGCCGAGCAGCGCCATCCAGAGGCGCGCCTGCGACTCCGCGTAGCGCGCCTGCAGCGCGGCGACGCGCGCCGAGTCGCGCGCCAGGTCCGCGAGCAGGTTCAGCTCCGAGCCGGTCGGCACCGCAGCGGCCAGCGGCATCCAGCCGTCGGTGACCTGGTTGCCGGCGCGCGCGATCGAATCGAGCAGTGCGCCCGGCGTGCCGGCGGAATGGGACATGAGCTGCGTAATTTTCTGGATCTCCGGTGCGGCAGTAAGCGCCGATTCTGCGCCGCACAAACCATGCCGTCAATTCAGCTCCTGGAGGGGCCTTAGCAGAAGCTCAACAGACTGATTAATAAAAGGGTTCCTGGCCCTCAGGCGATCTCAGTGCACTGCGTCGAAGAGGGCCCGCGCGAGGGCGATCGTGGCGATTCCGGAGCCGATCAGCGTCGCCTGCATCAGGGTGTCGCGCAGCTGCGGGCGCCGATGCAGACCCGGGATGAGATCGGCGACCGCGACGTAGATCATGCTCGCCGCGACCACGCCGAGCAGCACCGGCTCCCAGCCGCGCAGCACCTGCAGCGCGAAGTAGCCGAGCACCCCGCCGACCAGCGTCGCGCAGGAGGAAACCAGGTTGAGCACGAGCGCCCTCGCTCTCGAGTAGCCCGAGTGCAGCAGGATGAGGAAATCGCCGACTTCCTGCGGGATCTCGTGCGCCACGATGGCGAGCGCGGTGATGATGCCGAGCTCCGTGCTTTGCAGGAACGCGGCGGCGATCAGCACACCGTCGACGAAGTTGTGCACGGTGTCGCCGACCACGATGAGGGCGCCCGAGCGGCCCGCGTCCTGCGGCAGCCGGTGCTGGTCGTGAGCTTCGCAGTCCTCGGTGTGGCAGTGGCGCCAGAGCAGCAGCTTCTCCAGCACGAAGAACCCGAAGATGCCTGCCAGGATCGCGATTGCCGCGGTGTGCGGGTCGCCGCGCTCGAACGCCTGCGGAATCACCTCCAGGAACGCGGCGCCGAGCAGCGCGCCGATCGCGAACGAGACCAGCGTCGGCACCCACGAGGCACGCAATGCGAGCGCGAAGGCCGCGGCGCCCGCCGAGAGCGTGCCTCCGGCGACGCTCGCGGCGACGATCCAGCCCAGAGCCATGCGCCTATTCTACGCGCCGCTGGCGGCGATCCACACCACCGCGGCCATGCGCTCGGCGGCGCGATCGCGGCGCCAGGAGAAGAAGCGCGCCGACTCGGCGTGGGTGCAGAAGCCGCCGCCGTGCACCTGCTCCACGCCGCGCGCGGCGAGGCGCTGGCGCGCGACCGCGTAGAGGTCGAGCCACCAGTGCCCGGGCCGAGTCGGCGCGAAAGCCGCCGCGGCGCGAGCGTCGCGCGCGACGAACGCCTCCCTCACCTCCTCCCCGACCTCGTAGACGCGCGCACTGATCGCGGGACCGAGCCAGGCGACGACGTTTGCCGGCCGCACGCTCATCGCCTCGAGCGTGGCTTCGATGACCCCGGCGGCAAGCCCGCGCCAGCCGGCGTGCGCGATCCCCACCACGTCGCCGCGTTCCCCGGCCAGCAGCACCGGCATGCAGTCCGCGATCGACACCGCGCAGACCTTGCCCGGCGCGCGCGCGACGGCAGCGTCTGCTTGCGGCGCCTCGCCCGCGCCCGCCGCGGCGTCGGCATCGGCCACCGCGACGCCGTGCACCTGGCGCAGCCACAGCGGCTCGCCCGGAAGGAGCGCGCGCAGCCGCGCGCGGCCCGCTCCGCCGCGGCGCATGTCGCCGAGCGCGCGCGTCGTCACGAGGGCCCGCACGCGCGCAGGCGCCGGCCAGTCCGGGACGATGGTTTCAGGCGCCACGCCGCAGGCTCGCGAGGAGCTTCGCCATGTCCGCCGGCAGCGGCGCGCGCCAGCACATGCGCTGCTCGCTGCGGGGATGGACCAGCTCGAGCGTCGCGGCGTGCAGCGCCTGGCGAGCGAACGTCAGGCGGTGCCGGGTGCCGCGCCGGTACACCGGGTCGCCGATGAGCGGGTGGCGGATGTGCTGCAGGCGGACCCGGATCTGGTGCGTGCGCCCGGTCTCGAGCGTGCACTCGAGGAGCGCCGCGCTGCCGAAGCGCTCGAGCACGCGGTAGCGAGTGCGCGAGTCCTTGCCGCGGTGCGTCACCGCCATGCGCGTGCGCGCGCGGGCGTCGCGTCCGATCGGGGCGTCGATCGTGCCCTGCCCCGGCGGGTCGCCGTGCACCAGCGCGAGGTAGGTGCGGCGCGCGCTGCGCGCGGCGAGCTGCTCGGCAAGCTTCGCCTGCGCGCTGACGTTCTTCGCCACGACCAGCAGCCCGCTCGTGTCCTTGTCGAGGCGGTGCACGATCCCCGCGCGCGGCACCTGGCGCAGCGCCGGAGCGTGCGCGAGCAGCGCGTTGAGGAGTGTCCGGTCCGGGTTGCCCGCGCCGGGATGCACGACCAGGCCCGCGGGCTTGTCGAGGACGATCAGGTCGCGATCCTCGTAGAGGATGTGGAGCGCCATCGGCTGCGCACGCGGTGCCGCGACATCGCTCGCCGGGGGCGGCGTCAGCTCGACGCGCTCGCCGCCGGCGACCGGGCGGCTCGCCTCGCCGCCGGCGCCGTCGATGCGGATGTGGCCCGATGCGAGCCAGGCGTGCAGGCGGTTGCGCGAGTATTGCGGAAACACGCGCGCCAGCGCCCGATCCAGGCGCATGCCGCCGAGCGCCGCCGGGATCACGGCTGCGATCGGTGCCGCGAACGCCGCCTCCCAGTCGGCGGCGGCCCCGGCGTTATAATTTTTCGCCATGAGACGCAGTTTACTTGCTCCGCTTGCGCTCGCCGCGGCGCTCGCCGCCGGCGGTTGCACCCTGTTCCCCAAGGAAACCGACGAAACCGCCGGCTGGTCGGCGCAGAAGCTCTACGGCGAGGCGAAGGACGCGATGGCCTCCAAGAACTGGGAGCGGGCGGCCAAGTACCTCGAGAAGCTTGAGGCGCGCTATCCGTACGGGCGCTATGCGCAGCAGGCACAGCTCGAGATCGCCTACGTGCACTGGAAGGGCGCCGAGCGCGCATCGGCGATCGCGGCCGCCGAGCGCTTCATCAAGCTGTACCCGAACCACCAGCACGTGGACTACGCCTGGTACCTGAAGGGGCTGATCAACTTCAACGAGAACCAGGGCCTGCTGAGCGCGTTCGACAACCCCGACATGACCGAGCGCGATCCGAAGGGTAGCCGCGAGTCGTTCGAGGCGTTCCGCGAGGTGGTGACGCGCTTTCCCGACTCGAAGTACGCCGAGGACGCGGCCGCGCGCATGCGCTACCTGGTGAACGCGCTCGCGCAGCACGAGGTGCATGTGGCGCGCTACTACATGAAGCGCGGCGCCTATGTCGCGGCTGCGAACCGCGCCCAGTACGCCGTGCAGCACTACCCGCAGGCGCCCGCGATCGAGGAAGCGATCTTCATCCTGGTGAAAGCCTACGACGCGCTCGAAATGAGCGACCTGCGCGACGCAGCCGACCGCGTGATGCGCACCAATTTTCCCGCCAGCCGGTACCTCACCGGCAAGGTGAAGCGCGACGTGCCCTGGTGGAAGCTGTGGGACCCGGAGTGGTAGGGCGGCAGCTTGCTGCCGCCGCGCGCGCCAGGCGGATGCGAAGCATCCGCCCTACGAAAGCCTGATTCCCTCGTCCGCGATGTAGTCGCGGATCACGCTCTCGATATCGGGGTCGGCGCGAAAGCCGAGCGCGAGCGCGCGCGGCGTGACGAAGCGCGTCGGCCAGGTGCTCACGATCGCCTCGATGCGCGGGTCGCGCTGCCAGCGCACGCGCCGCGCCACTTGCGGGCCGGCGACGCGCGCCAGCGCCTCGATCATCTGTGCCACGCTGACCGTGATTCCCGGCAGGTTGACCACGCGCCGCGCCCCCCAGCGCGACGCGGGCAGCTCGTGCGCGTGGATGAAGGCCTCGACCACGCGCCGCGGGGAGAGGATCCAGACCCCGGCCTCCGGCGCGACCGGGCAGTCGGCTGCGACCCCGTTGAGGGGCTCGCGCAGGATGCCGCTGGCGAACGAGGAGGCGGCGGCATTCGGTTTTCCCGGCCGCACCACGATCGTCGGCAGCCGCAGCGCCCGGCCGTCGAGATACCCCTTGCGCGAGTAGTCGGAGACCAGGTACTCGCCGATCACTTTCTGCGCGCCGTACGACGTCTGCGGGTTGGGGGTGACCGCGTCGTCGAGCACCTGCGGCAGTTCGCCGCCGAACGCGGCCACCGAGCTCGCGAACACGAGTCGCGGCGGCCGGGCGCAGTACCGCAGGCGTTCGAGCAGCAGGCGCGTGCCTTCCAGATTCACCCGCATGCCGAAGCCGAAGTCGGCTTCCGCCGCGCCGCTGACCGCCGCGGCGAGGTGAAACACCGATTGCGTGTCCGGCGTGGCAACCTGCTCGAGCACTGCCGCGTCCGCGACGTCGCCGCGCACGACCTCGAGCCCCGCGTCCTGCGGCAGCTGCGGCGGGAACGCGGTGTCGAGCAGCACCAGCCTCGCGATCGGGCGCTCGGCGCCGTCGGCCGCGGTGAGCCTGCCGCGCGCCAGCAGCGCCGCGGCGAGCCTTGCGCCGAGAAACCCTCCCCCGCCGGTGATCAGGACTCTCACGACTTCTCCCTTGCCGCGTGCGCCGGGCGCGGCATTGTAGCCGCAAAGAAGGCCTCGACGTCCGCGATCTGGCGCGTCACGCGCATCGGCGGCAGGCTTGCGCGCACCGCGCGCCCGTAGGATTTCGAGTACAGCCGGGAGTCGCACACCATCAGCACGCCGCGGTCCGTTTCGTCGCGGATCAGGCGGCCCGCGCCCTGCTTGAGCTGCAGGATCGCCTGCGGCAGCTGGAACTCGATGAACGGGTTGCCGCCCTCGGCGCGCAGCGCCTCGATGCGGGCGGCGAGCACCGGGTCCTCCGGCGGAGCGAACGGGAGCTTGTCGATCAGCACCACGGAAAGCGCCTCGCCCCGCACGTCCACTCCCTCCCAGAACGACGCCGCCCCGAGAAGCACGGCGTTGCCGAGCCGCCGGAAGCGCTCCAGCAGCTCGCTCCTCGATCCCGTTCCCTGCACCAGCAGCGGGAACTCCAGCCCTTCGCGCGCGAAGAGCTCGGAAAGGCGTTCGCCTGCGCGGCGCAGCGCGCGCAAGGTCGTGAACAGCAGAAACGCCCTTCCGCCGCTCGCGCGCAGCACGGGGAGCGCCGCATCGACCACTGCGTCGGTAAAGCCGGGCGCGTTCGGGTCGGGCGGCAGGCCGCGCGGCAGGTACAGCAGCGCCTGGCGCTCGAAGTCGAACGGGCTCGGCCAGGCGCGTGAGGCGGCATGCTCGATCCCGAGTTCGCGCTTGAAGTGGGAGAAATCGTCGCCCACCGCGAGCGTCGCCGAGGCGAAGACCCAGGCACGCGGATGATCGGCCATCTGGCGGCGGAACGGCTCCGCGGGCGAGATCGGCGTCACGTGCAGCTGCAGCGATTGGCCGAACACTTCGGCCCAGCGCACCTCCCCGACCGGGCCCTGCCCGCGGAGTCGCGCCAAGGTGGCGGATGCCGCGGCGCCGCGCCGGGCGCACGAGGCGAGCCCCTCGGAGCGCTCCGCCTGCCCGGCGAGCGGCGCGTTGAGCGCGGCAAGCGCGCCGGCGAGCGCCTCCAGGGCAGCGTCGAAGCCCGGAGCGCGCATCGCCTGCGGCCACGAGAGGCGTGCCCCTTCCTCGCCGAAGACCAGGCGCAGGTCGCGCGCCGCCTTGTCGAGCCTTGCCGCCAGCTGGTCGAGCGCGGGCGAGGCACCGCCCGCCGCGCGCAGCTCCAGGCGCGTGTCGCGGGCGAGCTCGATAAGCTGAGCGCTCGAAACGCTGTCGCCGAAAAACAGGCGCGCCGTTTCCGGGAGCTGGTGCGCCTCGTCGAAGATCACCGTGTTGCAGGCGGGGAGCAGCTCCGCCACGCCCTCGTCGCGCAGCATGACGTCGGCGAAGAACAGGTGATGGTTGACCACCACCACGTCCGCCTCTTGCGCCTTGCGCCGCGCCCGCATCACGAAGCATTCCTCGTAGCGCGGGCAGCTCTGCCCCAGGCAGTTTTCGCGCGTCGAAGTGGCGTGCTGCCAGACCTGGGCGTCCTCGGGCACCTCGGCGAGGCGGGCGCGGTCGCCAGTCCGGGTGGCGCGCGCAAAGCGCTCGATCACGCGCAGGCGCGCGGCATCCTGGCGCGATTCGAGGCGTGCCTCCGCGAGCGCGCGCTCGAGGCGATGCAAGCAGACATAGTTGGCGCGCCCTTTCAGCAGCGCCGCGGTTGCCCCCGAGGCGAGCGCGCTACGCACCGCCGGAAGGTCGCGGTCGAAGAGTTGGTCCTGCAGCGTCTTCGTGCCGGTCGAGACGATGACCTTGCCGCCCGCAAGCAGCGCCGGCACGAGGTACGCGAAGGTCTTGCCGGTGCCGGTGCCCGCCTCGACCGCGAGCGCGCTGCCCGAGCTGAGCGCCTCGAGGATCGCGAGCGCCAGCTCCCGCTGCTGCGGCCGCGGACGATAGCCCGGCACGGCGGCGGCGAGAGGCCCGTCCGCAGCGAACGCCCGGTCCACGGCGGCCGCGGTCCGCGCCGCTTCGCGGTTCAGCGCCCGATCTCCTCGACCTTGAGCCAGATGCGGCGGCTCTCTGCCGCGCGCGCTTCGCGCGCGGCAAGGATGCCGCTGCCTTCGCGCGCGCTCGCGCCGTCCATGCCGCCGAGCTCGACCCATTCGCCGAGCCTGGCGCTCACCGTGGTCACTGCGCGCTGCACGAGCACCGTGCCATGCACCACGGTTCCGGCGGCCTCGCGTCGCGGCGCGATCTCGAGGATCGCCGTGTCGCCCGATAGCCGCGGCACGACCTCGAACCCCGTCGCGACGTCATGCAGCACTGTGGTCTCGGTGATCACCGGCCCGCCGGGCGTCTGGATCACCTGGCGCTGGCGCAGCGGCCGCGACTCCCCGCTCGCGATGAACGCGCGCCCGCCTTCGATCACCTGCACGCGCTGGTCCACCCGCTCATCCAGCGCGGCGCGCGAATCGCGCAGACGCAGCTCGAGCCGCGTGCGGTCCGCGGGAACCGGCGCAGTGGTGATCGCCGCGTCCCCGGAGCGCAGCGTGCCGCGCGCCTCGAGGGCTCGCCTGCTGGCCTCCGCTTCGGTCTCGAAGCGCACCGAGATGAGCAGCCGGCGCAGCGGCGTGTCGATTGCCTCCAGCACGCGGCGGATCTCGGCGAGGTTGGCGGGGCTGGTGCGCACGATGAGCTGATTGGCCTGGCCCGAGAGCGCGCCGCCCGGCTCGAGCAGCGGGCGCAGCGTGGGCAGCACCTGCTCCACGGTCCGGTGCTTGAGCGGGATGATCTCGAGCGCGCTCTGCGCGAGCACGGCGCCGGATGCGGCGAGGGCGAGGGCCGCCGCGAGGCTCCGCATCGCCATTGCCCGAAGTGATCGCTTTACTTCCACGCGCCGTTCCACTAGATTACTTGAATGTTCAGGTGCAAGAGCCTGTTCTGGCTAAGTTTTCTTACCTTGGTCTCAGCCTGCGCCATGCTCTTGCCCGAGCCTGCGCCGATCGAGCCTGTCGCAGCGGCAACGCGCAAGGCGCCCGAGAGCGCACAGCGTGGCGAGGCGCTCCTGCAGGCATTGCTCGCGCTCGGCATCGACTACCGTGAAGGCGGTACGTCTCCGGTGCACGGCTTCGACTGCAGCGGCCTGGTGGCGCACGTCTACCGCGAGGCGTACGGCGTCCGGCTGCCGCACAACGCGCGCGCGCAGAGCGAAACCGGCGTGCCGGTCAGTCTAGCGGAACTCGAGCCGGGCGATCTCGTTTTCTACGACACGCTGGGCCGCCCGTACTCGCACGTCGGGATCTATCTCGGCGACGGCAGGTTCGTGCACGCGCCGAAGACCGGTTCGCGTGTGCGCGTCGAGCGCATGCGGGCGGCTTACTGGGCCGAGCGCTTCAACGGCGCGCGCCGGATCGAATCGCGCGCTGAAATGAAGCGCGACTAGGTGCGCCGCCTTTCCGTCTCGTTTCGCCGTTATTGACAGACTTGTTGAGAGCGACTATCATTTGGGAATGTCTCTCATGACACAGATCAACCTATTGATATGTCAATGAAACTTTCTCTCCTCGCCGCACTCGTGACTTTTGCCGGGGTTGCACTCGCCCAAGACAAGGTCCTCAACCTCTACTCCTCGCGCCACTACCAGACGGACGAGGCCCTCTACGCGAACTTCACCCGCCAGACCGGTATCCGGATCAACCGCATCGAGGCGGGCGAGGATGCGCTGATCGAGCGCATCCGCAACGAGGGCGCGCGCAGTCCGGCCGACGTCCTGATCACCGTGGACGCCGGCAGGCTCTGGCGCGCCGAGCAAGCAGGACTGTTCCAGCCGGTGAAGTCGGCGCTGCTCGAGGCGCGCATCCCCGCGAGCTACCGCGAGCCGGGCGGGCACTGGTTCGGCTTTTCGCTGCGCGCGCGCGTCATCGCCTATCGCAAGGCGAAAGTGCAGCCCGAGGAGATCCAGAACTACGAGGATCTCGCTGACGCCAAATGGAAGGGGCGCGTGTGCATGCGTTCCTCGACCAATGTCTACAACCTTTCGCTCATGGGGGCGCTGATCGAGCACCTGGGCGAGGCGAAGGCCGAGGACTGGGCCAGATCGGTGCGCGCCAACCTCGCGCGCGACCCGAAGGGCGGCGACACCGACCAGCTCAAGTCCGTTGCCGCCGGCGAGTGCGACGTCACGGTTTCGAACCAGTATTACTACGCTCGGCTGGCGCGCTCGCAGAAGCCGGACGACCGTGCGGTGGCCGAGAGAATCGGCATCGTGCTCCCCAATCAGAAGAGCTGGGGCACGCATGTCAACGTCTCGGGCGCCGGGATGCTCAAGCATGCGCCGAACCCGGATGCCGCGGTGCGGTTCCTCGAGTACTTGGCAAGTGACGAAGCGCAGCGCTATTTCGCCGACGGCAACAACGAGTGGGCGGTGGTGCCCGGCGTGAAAGTTGAGAACCCGGTCCTTGCGGCCCTTGGCCGGTTCCGCATGGACCAGATCAACGTCGCCGTGCTCGGCCGCAACCAGCCCAGCTCGCAAAGGCTCTACGACCGGGTCGCCTGGAAGTAGCGCCGGATCACCGCGAGCAGCGGCACGAGGGCGACCGCGACGATGACGAGCGAAGGCACCGCGGCTTCCGCGAGCCGCTCGTCCTTCGCGAGGTTGTAGGCTTCGACCGCGAGCGTATCGAAGTTGAACGGCCGCAGCGCGAAAGTCGCGGGCAGTTCCTTCAGCACATCCACGAACATGAGCAGCGCTGCGGCAGCGAGGCTCGGAGCGAGTAACGGCATATGCACGCGCGTGAGCGTCGCGAGGGGCGATGCGCCTAGGCTGCGCGCGGCGTCCTCCATGCTCGGCGTGACCTTGGCGAGCCCGGCTTCGATCGCCTGCAGCGCGACTGCCAGGGTCCGCACGAGGTAGGCATAGACGAGCGCCGCGATCGTACCGGTGAGGAGCAATCCGATCTTGACCCCGAAGGCAGCTTCGATGCGCCCCGCGAGCCAGTTGTCGAAGGCGCCCAGCGGTACGAGCACCCCGATCGCGATCACGGCGCCGGGCACTGCGTAGCCGAGGCTCGCGCAGCGGTTGGCCGCCGCGACCGCCCTGCTGCGCGACAAGCGTGCCGCATACACCATGACTGTCGCCAGCAGCACGCCCGCCGTCGCCGTGACCCCGGCAACCGTGAAGCTGTTGGCGATGAGCGCGAGCACGCGCAGACTCCAGCGCGCCTCCGGATCAACGAGCGCGAGTTGCAGCAGGATGGCAGTCGGCAGCGCGAACCCGAATACGACCGGGGCCGCGCAAGCGGTGAACGCGACCGCCGCAGCCGCGCCGCCGAGCCGCAGCGGCTGCGCGGGCGCACGCGATGCGCTCGCGTAGGCGGCGCGCCCGCGGCTCGCGCGCTCGGCAAGCAGCACCACGAGCACGAACAGCAGCAAGCCGCTCGAGAGTTGCCCCGCGGCAATGCGGTCGCCCATCGAGAACCAGGCCTTGAAGATCCCGGTGGTGAAGACCTCGAGCCCGAAATAGGACACCGTGCCGAAGTCTGCGAGCGTCTCCATGAGCGCGAGCGCCGCGCCCGCGGCGATCGCGGGACGCGCAAGCGGTAGCGCGACGCGGCGGAACGCCCCCCAGGGCGTCTCGCCGGCGAGGCGCGCGGCTTCGAGAGCGCTGCGGGAGAGGTCGAGGAACGCCGCGCGCACGATCAGGTACACGTAGGGGTAAAGGGCGAAGGAGAGCATCGCCGCCGCGCCCCAGAGCGAGCGCACATCCGGAAACCAGTACTCGCGCGCTTCCCAGCCGGTCGCGGCGCGCAGCCAGCTCTGCACGGGGCCCGTGAATTGCAGCCAGTCGGTGTAGGCGTAGGCCATCACGTAGGCCGGCATCGCGAGTGGCAGCACGAGCGCCCACTCGAGGGCGCGGCGGCCCGGGAAGCGATATGCGGTGACGAGCCAAGCGCTCAGTACGCCGATCGAGGTCACGCCGACCGCGACGCCGGCGACCAGCGCGCAGGTGCTCCAGATGTAGCTGCCGAGCGCGGTGTGCGACGGATGCGGCCATGTTTCGCCGGGCGCGGCGAGCACGCTTGCGACGACCGCGAGCACGGGCAGCGCGAGCAACGCCGCCACCAGGATCGACATCCCGGAGAGCAGGCCAACTCTTTGAAAACCAAGCACTCCCTATTCTAACAAGAATGATTCTTGTTTCCTCTATAATGGGCTGGTGACCGCGGCAACACCCCTTCTGGACATTAAGGGCCTGCGCCAGGCCTACGACCACACCGAAGTGATCCGGGGGCTCAGCTTCCGGCTCGAGCGCGGCGACATCGGTTGCCTCCTCGGACCGAGCGCTTGCGGCAAGACCACGGTTCTGCGCTGCATCGCGGGGTTCGAGCCGCCGAGCGCGGGCCGCATCCTGCTCAACGGCGCGCTCGTTTCGGCGCCGGACTTTCACGTGCCTCCCGAGCGACGGCGCGTCGGCATGGTGTTCCAGGACTACGCGCTGTTTCCGCACCTGACGGTGGCGCAGAACATCGCTTTCGGGGTGCGGGGCGCGAACGGCGGCGCGCGCGTCGAGGAGCTTGCCGCGCTGGTGGGCCTCGCGGGATCGCTCGGCAAGTACCCGCACGAGATCTCGGGCGGCCAGCAGCAGCGCGTCGCGCTGGCGCGCGCGCTCGCGCCCGGCCCGGACCTGCTGCTGCTCGACGAGCCGTTCTCCAATCTCGACACCGAGTTGCGCGAGCGGCTCTCGCTCGAGCTGCGCGAGATCATCAAGGCCTCGGGCGCGACCGCGGTGCTCGTGACGCACGACCAGCACGAAGCTTTCGCCATCGCCGACCAGGTCGGCGTGCTGCACGATGGGCGCATCGAGCAGTGGGACACTGCCTACAACCTGTACCACCGTCCGGCGAGCCGCTTCGTTGCAGATTTCGTCGGCCAGGGCGTGCTGCTGCCCGCCAAGGTGCTCAACCCGCGCCAGGTCGAGATCGAGCTCGGCGTGCTCGAGGGCGAGATCCCGCACGCCTGCCAGATCGGCTGCGAGGTCTGCGGCAAAGGGTGTCGTGCGGAGATACTGCTGCGGCCCGACGACGTGGTGCACGATGATGCCGCGCCCACGCGAGCCGAGGTCGTGCACAAGGCGTTCCGCGGCGCCGAGATCCTCTACACGCTGAGGCTCGCGAGCGGCAGGAAGGTGCTGGCGCTGGTGCCGAGCCATCACAACCATGCGCTTGGCGAGCACATCGGCATCCGGCTCGACGTCGACCACGTCGTCGCCTTCGCGCCGCAGGCGTAGGGTGGGCATTCATGCCCACCGGCGGGCGTGAGCCCGCGCTACGAGCTGCTCGCTTCCTTCAGGTTGAAGATCACCGGGATGTCGAGGGCGAATTCGCGCCCGCGCAGCGCAGGCGGAACGGGCACGAATGCCTTGGTGATCATGTCGAGCGCCTGCTTGTCAAGCACCTCGTGCCCGGAGCTCCTGGCGACGCTGATCGACGCCCTTCTTCCCTCGGCGCTGAAGACGATCCGCACGTCGACTTTGCCTTCCCAGTTGTTGTCCATCGCGACGCGCGGGTAGCGCTTGAAGCGCCGCGCCTGCTCCATGATCAGCTGCCTGAACTTTCCGATCGAATCGGCATCCTGAGCGCTCAGCGCGGGCGCGGCGGGCTGAGGATCGACGCGCGCGACCGGACCCGGTACGGCCGCCGGCGCGGCAGGGGCCGTGGGCGCAGGTTCCGCGACCGGCTTCGCCGGCGCCGCGCTCGGGGCCGGCACTGAAGGCGCGGGTGCCGCCTGCGGTGCCGCTTTCGCCTCGGGCGACCGCTTCGCGACCGGCGCCGGCGCGGGCTTGGCGACCGGAGCGGGCGCAGGCTTGACGACCGGCGCAGGCGGCGGGGCCTCCTCCGCCTTCGGCTTGGGAGCGGCCTCGGGCCTCGGCGCGGGCGGCGCCGGTGCCGGCGCGGCGCGCGGCTCGACCAGCCGTGCCGTGATGGGTCCCGGAAAGACGGTCGATTTCCCCGATTCCTTGAAGCCCGGGAACGCCGCGAGCAGCGCCGCGTGCGCGACGATCGAGACAAGCACCGCAATGCCGAAGATGCGATTGCTCGCTTCGTGCGGGTGCATCCCCCCTCCGAGTGCCGCCGCCATCATCAGCGCCGCTCCGAGCGAGCCAATATACTCTCCCGGCGGCGCGTCGGTCAGGCCGCGTGGAGCACGCGCCAGACTTTCTCGGTCGTGATCGGCATCTCGAGGTGACGCACGCCGCGCTCGGCGAGCGCGTCGAGCACCGCGTGCACTACTGCGGGAACCGCGCCGATGGTGCCGATCTCGCCGCAGCCCTTGACCCCGAGCAGGTTCGTCCTGCAGGGCACGGTCTCGTCGAACAGGTTCTTCATCGGCGGGAACTGGTCGGCGCGCGGAATGCAATAGTCCATGAGCGATCCGGTGAGCAGCTGGCCGCTCGCCCGGTCGTACACGGCATGCTCGTAGAGCGCCTGGCCCACGCCTTGCGCGATGCCGCCCTGCACCTGGCCCTCCGCGATCATGTGGTTGATGATGCGCCCGATGTCGTCTGCGCTGGTGAGGGCGGCGATCTCCACCACGCCGGTCTCGGGGTCGATCTCGACCTCGCAGACCTGCGCGCCGTTCGGCCAGGACGGCGCTGACGGGGTCTCGGTCGCCGAAACGCGGATGAAGCGCTGCGCCTCCCGCGCGACGACCTCGAACAGGCCGATCGAGCGGTCGGTGCCGGCGATCGCGAAGCGCCCGTCGCGGAACTCGATGTCGGCGGCCGCGGTTTCGAGGGCGCCGGCGGCGAGCTCCCGCCCGCGCGCGATCACCTTGCGCCCGGCCGCGATCGCAGCCGAGCCGCCGACGAACGCCGAGCGCGAGCCGACGCTGCCGACGCCGATCGCCTGGTCGGTGTCGCCCTGGACGATTCTCACCGCGCTCGCCGGGATCTGCAGGAGCTCGGTGACGAGCTGCGTGTAGGTCGTCTCCAGGCCCTGGCCCATCGCCTGCGTGCCCGTGTAGACGGTGACGCTCCCATCCGCGGCGACGCGAATGTCAACTGCCTCGGTGCGCACCGGCGCGCCGGTCCACTCGAGATAGGCGGCGAGCCCGCGGCCGCGCAGCCTGCCGCGGCGGCGCGACGCCTCGCGTCGCGCGGCAAACTCCGCCCAGCCGGACTCGGCGAGCACCCGGTCGAGCATGCGCGCGAACTCGCCGGCGTCGTACCAGTCGTCGAGGTGCGTGCGGTAGGGAAACTGCTCCGGCCGGATGAAGTTGCGCCGGCGGATCTCGGCGGGATCGATCTTCATCTCGCGCGCGGCGGCGTCCATAAGCCGCTCCATCAGGTAGTTCGCCTCGGGCCGCCCGGCCCCGCGGTAGGCCCCGGTGGCCATGGTGTTGGTGAGAACGCCGCTGACGTGGAAATCCACCGCGGGGACGTGATAGACGGTGGTCTGGACCTTGGGGCCGAGCAGCAGCGGGATGATGGCGGTCGAGCCGACCGGCGTGGCGCCGAAATTGCCGAGCACGCGCGTGCGCAGGCCGAGGATGCGCCCCTCGCGATCGAGCGCGAGCTCGGCGTCGAAATGCTGGTCCCGGCCCATGTGCGAGGACAGGAAGTCCTCGGCGCGGTCGGCGCGCCATTTCACGGGCCGGCCGAGCTTCCAGGCCGCGTAGCAGACCAGCGCGTCCTCGTTCGCGAGCCCGGTCTTCATGCCGAAGCCGCCGCCGAGGTCGCCGACCAGGACGCGAAAATCCTCGCGCTTGCGGCCGAAGACCTCGCCGAGGAGCTGGCGCGCGCCCGCCGGGGTCTGGTTCTGCGTGTAGAGCGTCCAGCGCGAGTCCGCGTGCACCGCGATCGAGCAGCGCGGCTCGAGCGCCATCGCCACGAGCCGCTGGTTGAGAAGCGAGAGCCGGGTCACGTGCGCTGCGCGCGCGAACGCCGCGTCCGTGGCACGCGCGTCGCCAAAGCGCGACTCGGCGGAGATGTTGCCCGGCGCGCCATTGAAAAGCTGCGGGGCACCGGTCTCCGCCGCATCGCGCACGTCGCACACTGCGGGCAGATCCTCGTATTCGACCGCGACCTGCTCCGCCGCGTCCTGCGCCTGGTCGCGCGTCTCGGCGACGATCGCCGCCACCGGCTGCCCGACGTAGTACGCCTTGCCCTCGGCAAGCGGCGTGCGCCCGGGCGCCGCCATCGGCGAGCCGTCGGCGCGCTTGACCACGGGCGGAAACGGGATCGGACCGACGCGGTCGGCGCGCAAGTCGGCCATCGTCCACGCCGCGATCACGCCCGGTGCCGAGCGCGCTTGCGCCAAGTCGGTAGAGAGGATCTTGGCATGCGCGTGCGGCGAGCGCACGAGTACCATCCAGGCGAGCCGCTCGAACTGCCTGTCGTCGCTGTAGAGGCCCGCGCCGCGCAGCAGCCGGTCGTCCTCGATGCGCTTCTGCGAACGCGCGGTGCCGAAGCGCGCGGCGGCGGGATCGAACTGCGTCTCGGGCGCGGTCATGGGAACGAAAACGCCCCGCTGAGGGGCGCTTGATCAGTGCCAAGCAAAGTTTGGCGGAGAGAGAGGGATTCGAACCCCCGGTACGGCAAGCCGTACAACAGATTTCGAGTCTGCCCCGTTCGACCGCTCCGGCATCTCTCCGCGGGTCGAGCGAGGCGGGGATTCTATCAGGCCGTCGGGCGCTCGATTCGCTCCACGCCGTCCATGTAGGGGCGCAGCGCTGACGGAATCGCGACCGAGCCGTCGGCGTTCTGGAAGTTCTCGAGCACCGCGATGAGCGTGCGCCCGACGGCGAGCCCCGAGCCGTTCAGCGTGTGCACCAGCTCGGGCTTCCCCTTCTCGTTGCGGAACCGCGCCTGCATGCGCCGCGCCTGGTAGGCCTCGCAGTTGGAGCAGGAGCTGATCTCCCGATAGGCATTCTCGCCGGGGAGCCATACTTCGAGGTCGTAGGTCTTCGCGGAAGCCGGGCCGATATCGCCGGTGCAAAGCTCGATCACGCGGTACGGAAGCTCGAGCCGCTTCAGGATCGTTTCGGCGTGCGCGGTGAGCTCTTCCAGCGCCGCGTAGGAGCGCGCCGGGTGCTCGATGCGGACCAGCTCGACCTTGTCGAACTGGTGGTTGCGGATCATGCCGCGCGTGTCCTTGCCGTAGGAGCCCGCCTCGGAGCGAAAGCACGGCGAGTGGCAGACGAGTTTCAGCGGCAGCCGCTCGAGCGGCACGATCTCGTCGCGCATCACGTTGGTCACCGGGACTTCCGCCGTGGGGCTCAAGTACCACTTCTCGCCGCCACGAGGGACCATGAAGAGATCGTCCTCGAATTTCGGCAGCTGCCCCGTGCCGTACGCGGTGGCGGCGTTCACGAGGTACGGAACGTAGACTTCGGTGTAGCCGTGCTCGCGCGTATGCACGTCGAGCATGAACTGGGCGAGCGCGCGGTGCAGCCGCGCCACCGCGCCGCGCATCATCACGAAGCGCGCGCCGGCGATCTTGCCCGCGGTGTCGAAATCGAGCCCGCCGAGCGCAGCGCCGAGGTCGACATGATCCCTGGCGGCGAAATCGAGCTTGCGCGGGGCGCCCCACCGGCGCCGCTCCGCGTTTTGCTCCGCGCCGGCACCGACAGGCACCGAGGCGTGGGGCGGGTTCGGCACCACTGCGAGGAACGCGTGCAGCCGCGCCTGGATATCGTCGAGCTTTTTCTCCAGCTCGCCTAGCTGCGCGTTGATCGCCGCAGCCTCCGCCATCAGGGCGCTCGCGTCTTCGCCTTTGGATTTCGCCTGGCCGATGCGCCTGGCGTGGGCGTTGCGCGCCGCCTGCAGCTCCTCGGTGCGGGTCTGGATGTCCTTGCGCTCGGCCTCCAGGCGCAGGAACTCCTCGCGCGGAAACGCGTAGCCGCGCATCGCAAGGCGCGCGATCACGGCGTCGAGGGCAGTGCGCAACTGCTGGATGTCGATCATCGGCGCTTTTTCTCCGCCGCGGCGTTGCGGCGGCGCAGTTCTTCGAGTTTCTCCCGGATCTTCGCCTCGAGGCCACGTTCCGTCGGCCGGTACCATTCGACCGCGGGCATGCCCTCGGGAAAGTAGCTCTCGCCGGCGGCGAACGCGTCCGCCTCGTCGTGAGCGTAGCGGTAGTCCTTGCCGTAGCCGAGGTCCTTCATCAGGCGCGTCGGCGCGTTGCGGATGTGCAGCGGCACCGGACGCGTCCCGTCCTCGGCGACGAAAGCGCGCGCGGCATTGTAGGCAGTGTAGACGGCGTTCGATTTGGCGGTGGCCGCCAGGTACAGCACGGCCTCCGCGAGCGCGAGTTCGCCCTCGGGCGAGCCGAGCCGCTCGTAGGTCTCGCAGGCATCGAGCGCGAGGCGCAGCGCGCGCGGATCCGCGAGCCCCACGTCCTCGACCGCCATGCGCACCGCGCGCCGGCCGATGTAGAGCGGATCGGCGCCCCCGTCCAGCATGCGCACCATCCAGTAGAGCGCCGCGTCCGGGTCCGAGCCCCGCACCGCCTTGTGCAGGGCCGAGATCTGGTCGTAGAACTGTTCGCCCTGCTTGTCGAAGCGCCGCAGGTTGCGCGCCAGCGTTTCCTCGAGGAATTCACCGCTCACGCGCGCGACACCGGCGGCCCCGGCCGCGGTGTGCAGGATCTCGAGCGCGTTGAGCAGGCGCCGCGCGTCGCCGTCCGCAAAGCCGATCAGGCGCTCGCGCGCCGCGTCGTCGAGTGCGAGTCCCGGCAACGCATGCGCGCGCGCCCGGTCAAGCAGCACCCCCAGGTCCCCGGGGGACAGGCTCTCGAGCACGTACACGGTCGCGCGCGAGAGCAGCGCGCCGATCACCTCGAACGACGGGTTCTCGGTGGTCGCGCCGACGAAAGTGACGAGGCCACGCTCGACATAAGGCAGGAACGCGTCCTGCTGGGCCTTGTTGAAGCGGTGCACCTCGTCGACAAAGAGGATCGTGCCGCGGCCGCTCGCGGCGAGCGCGTTCTCCGCCGCGCGCACCGCGTCGCGGATGTCCTTCACGCCGGAGAACACCGCCGAGATGGCGAGGAACTCGGCGTTGAACGCCTTCGCCATCAGGCGCGCGATCGTCGTCTTGCCCGAGCCGGGCGGACCCCAGAAGATCATCGAGTGCGGCTTGCCGGACTCGAACGCAAGCCGCAGCGGCTTGCCCGGCCCGACCAGGTGCCGCTGGCCGATCACCTCGTCGAGCGTCGCGGGACGCAGCGCATCCGCAAGCGGCGCGACCGGCTGCCGTCTGCCGAAGAGGTCGGAATCACTGCTCGCCAAGGACGTCCGCTCCCTTGGGCGGCGTGAAGCGGAAGGTCGCCGGGTCGATCTGAGGGTTGCGCGTCACGTTGCGGAAGCGCAGCACCGTGGTCTGCCCGAAATGGTCGGTGAGCTCCATCGCCTCCACCCCGGCTACGCCCAGGCCGAGGCGGATGCGCTCGAACCCGGCCTCGCGCTCCCGCGGCCGGGCCTCGAGCCACTCCAGCCCGTCCTGCGTGCCGCCTTCGGCGAACACGAACGCGCGCTCGAGGTCGGAGCTTCCGGCGAGGAGCGCCGCCGGCGTCGAGCCGAGCGCGGCCGCGATGCGCCGCACCGTCACCTGGTTGAGATCCTCGTCGTGGATCCAGACGCGCTCGCCGTCGCCCACGATCAGCTGGGGGTGGGGCTTGGCGTAGGTCCAGCGGAAGCGCCCCGGTCGCAGGAACGCGAAGCTGCCTTTCGATTCCTGGACGAGCTTGCGCGAGCGGTCGTATACCTTCTGCTCGAAATCCGCGCGCGCCGACTGGGTCGTGCGCACGTAGGCCTGGAAGCGCTCCAGGCTCGAGGCCTGCGCCCCCGCGGCGAACAGGAACGCGACGATTGCGCTCAACCAGCAAAACGTCGTCCCCGCGGAGGCGGGGACCCATGTGGATTCCCGCCTGCGCGGGAACGACAGCCTCGGACCTGCCGCGCTCACTCGACCTTTGCTGGGACGAGCACCTCGCGGTTGCCGTTGGACTGCATCGGCGAGACGAGCCCGGCGCGCTCCATGTCCTCGATCAGGCGCGCGGCGCGGTTGTAGCCGATCCTCAGGTGGCGCTGCACCAGCGAGATCGACGGCCTGCGGGTGCGCACCACGATCTCGACCGCCTGGTCGTAGAGGGCGTCTTTCTCGCCCGCGAGCTCGCCGTTGCCGCCCGCCGCAGCCTCCTCGCCTGCGGCCGGCTCGAGCACCTCCTCGATGTACTCGGGCGCGGCGAGGCTCCTGAGATGCTCGACCACCTTGTGCACCTCGTGATCGGCGACGAACGCGCCGTGGATGCGCTGCGGCAGCCCGGTGCCCGGGGGCAGGAACAGCATGTCGCCGGCGCCGAGCAGCGATTCCGCGCCCGACTGGTCGAGGATGGTGCGCGAATCGACCTTGGAGGCCACCTGGAACGCGATGCGCGCGGGGATGTTCGCCTTGATGAGGCCCGTGATCACGTCCACCGACGGGCGCTGCGTGGCGAGGATCAAGTGGATCCCCGCCGCCCGAGCCTTCTGCGCCAGGCGCGCGACCAGCTCCTCGACCTTCTTGCCCGAGACCATCATCAGGTCGGCGAGCTCGTCGATGATCACCACGATCACCGGCAGCGTCTTGAGCGGCTGCGGCTCGCCGGATTCGATCGTGTTGGGGTCCTCGATCGTGCGGCCGTGCTTCTCGGCGTCCGCGATCTTGTGGTTGTAGCCCGAGAGGTTGCGCACGCCGAGCCAGTTCATCAGCTTGTAGCGCCGGTCCATCTCCGCGGTGCACCAGGAGAGCGCGTTCGCAGCCTGCTTCATGTCGGTCACCACCGGCGCGAGCAGGTGCGGGATGCCCTGGTAGACCGAGAGCTCGAGCATCTTCGGGTCGACCAGGATCAGGCGCACGTTGCGCGGCTCGACCTTGTAGAGCAGCGACAGGACCATGGCGTTGATCGCCACCGACTTGCCGGAGCCCGTCGTTCCCGCGACCAGGACGTGCGGCATGCGCGCGAGGTCGGCCACCACCGGGTTGCCGGCGATGTCCTTGCCGAGCGCAAGCGCAAGCGGCGAGTGCGCCGCTGCATAGGTCTCGGATCCCAGGATCTCCGTGAGGCGCACCGGCTGGCGGTGCGGATTGGGGATCTCGAGCCCCATGCAGGACTTCCCGGGGATCGTCTCGACGACGCGGATCGCGACCACCGACAGCGCGCGCGCCAGGTCCTTCACCAGGTTGACGATCTGGCTGCCCTTGACGCCGATCGCCGGCTCGACCTCGTAGCGCGTGATCACCGGCCCGGGGTAGGCGGCGAGCACTTTCACCGCGACGCCGAAGTCGGAGAGCTTCTTCTCGATCAGGCGCGAGGTGAATTCGAGCGTTTCCGCGCTGACCGAGGCATCGCCCTCGTGCGAGACCTCGTCGAGGAGCTTGAGCGGCGGCAGCGGCGTGTCCGGCAGGTCGTCGAAGAGCGGCGCCTGCTTCTCGCGCTGCACGCGCTCGGACTTGCGCACCTCGAGCACCGGCGGCGCGATGACGAGCGGGGCATGGTGCTCCTCCTCGCGCTTGCGCTCGGCCTCGACCACGGCCTCGCGCTCCTGGCGCGCGTGCTCGCCGATCCTGCGGTCCGCGTGCCGGTCCCAGGCGCCGCGCACGAGCCCGTAGGCGCGCTCGAGCGCCGCGCCGGTACCTTCGGCAATCGCCAGCCACGACGCGCCGGTGAAAAGGCTCAGCCCGACCGCCATCAGGGTGAGCAGGAGCAGCGTCGCGCCGGTGAGGCCGGCGAGCGCGGCGACGCCGGCGCCGAGCGCGGCTCCGGCCAGGCCGCCGGGCGCGAGGGGCAGCTCGACCGCGAGCGAATGCAGCCGCAGCGCCTCGAGCGCCGCGCTCGAGACGAGCAGCAGCAGAAATCCGCCCAAAGCGACGGCAAGCGGCCGCCGGTCGACGAGGCGCGTGCCATCGAGCCTGCGGTAGCCCCAGACGACTGCGTAGCCGCAGAGTGCGACCCACCAGTAGGCCGAGATGCCGAAGACGTAGAGCAGCAGGTCGGCGAGCCATGCGCCGACGCGCCCGCCGGCGTTCTGGGTCACCGCGGCGGTGGCGCTATGCGACCAGCCGGGATCGCCCCTGTGGTACGTCGCGAGGATGAGGAGGAGGTAGGCGGCCGCGCCGAGGAGCGCGAGCCAGCGTGCTTCGCGAAGCAGCCCCGCCAGCTTCGCGGGAAGCGGGGCGGAAGACGTCTTCTGTGCCGAGGGCATCGCGAACCGGCGCATTCTACCGCGTAGGGTGGGCGCTGCGCCCACCATCGCGCGGCGGGCATGAATGCCCGCCCTACGACTTATCGCGCAAATGAAAACCCCCGCCGCAGCGGGGGTCGGGAGTGTTGCCGGGACCGATCTACTTGGCGCGCACCACGCACTCCAGCTTGTCCTTGCTCACCGCGGCGCCGCGCCCGAGGCTCATGAGGAAAGTTGCCGGCGGCGTCCATTGCAGCACGGAGTCGAAGGGGATGGTGAACGGGGCCTTGCCCGCGACCGCCATGAGCGCTTCGCCCGCTTTCGCGCGCCGCTCGCCTTCCGGCGTGATCACGGCGACCTCGCCGTCGTGCACCGACACGCACACACCGGCCTCGCCCGCCGGCCCCTTGCAGTCGGTCTCGGCCTGCAGCGTCGTGCCGCGGATCCCGATGGTCGCGGTCGCGGCGCTGACCTGGTAGCGCTCCTGGCTGCGCTTGCCGACGATCCCGGTGACCGCGCGCAGGCCGCCCTTCAAGAGGCCGTAGAGGAAGGAGTCCTCCTTCGGCTTGTCCTCGGCGAAGTTGACGTTCTCGATCTTGACCGTGGTGCTCGGCCGCATCGTCACCAGGCCCCCGTCCGTGAAGCGGACCTGGGCGTAGCTGTCGCGCTCGGTGCTGAGCGTGTCGCCGTTCTGGATCTCGGACTTCTGCGCCAGGATGCGCACGCTGCCGTCGGGCTTCTTCACCGACAGCGTGCCGGAAAGGTGGGCGACGGATCCCGGGCTGGCGCCGAGCGCCACGGATGAGCCGAGCGCAAGCGCCGCGGCGATGGCAAGGCCGAGAGTTCTGGTCGAGGTCATGGTCCGCTCCCCTGGGCGGTTTTCGACCGGCCTACTATAGCCCAGCAGGACTACCTCCGTCAGGAACTACTTCACGCGAAAAGGGTTTTTGACGATCCGGGCGGGAACTGCTTCCCCCGGGGGGCGTGACGGGTTACTCCGGCAGCATGATCGTGTCGCGCAGCAGGATGCTCGAGCCGCGCACCTCGATGTAGCCCCCCATCTGCAGGTCCTTCATGACGCGGCTGACCATCTCGCGGGAGGCGCCGATCATCTTGGCGATGTCCTGCTTGGGCAGGCGCTTGGTGACCATCTTCTGGCCGTTGACGTTCTCTGACATGTCGAGGAGGAGCCGCGCGACGCGCCCGTAGACGTCGAGCAGCGCCAGGCTGCCGATCTTGCGGTCCGCCTCGCGCAGCCGGCGCACCAGGCCGCGCATCACGGCCATCGCCATCTCGAAGTTCTCGGCGAGGCATTTCTTGAAGTCGCGCTTGGCGAGCGACAGCAGCTCGCAGGGCTCGATCGTCACCACGCTCGCCGAGCGCGGGCTGTCGTCGATCAGGCCCATCTCGCCGAAGAACTCCCCGGGCCCGATGATGCTGAGGATCACTTCCTTGCCGTCGGCGTCGCCCATCATGACCTTCAGCCGGCCGGAGATGATCAGGTAGAGCGAGTCGTTGGGGTCGCCCGCGGCCATGATGATCGAGCCGCGCGGCGCGCTGCGCCGCGTGACCGCGGTCACGAGCATGCGCAGCTGGTCGTCGGGAAAGCTCGCGAACAGCGGCACCGACTTCAGCACCGCCGTCGAGACGGTCGTCGCCATCGCCGGCATCGGGATTTATGGTAGCACGTAGGGTGGGCATTCAGGCCCACCTTTCCCCTCGGTGGGCATGAATGCCCACCCGACCTAATTGCACGCCGGCGCGTCGATCTCCTCGAACAGCCCCTTCTTCGCCTTGGCCGCGGTCTCCTCGTTGGCCGCGAAGATGATGTAGCTGAGCAGCGAGTCGTCGAAGATGTTGCGGCCGGTCTGGATGATCGCGTCACCCCTGCCCGGATCCGGTTCGTGGATAAGGGGGAGCGAAATGATCGTCACCGGCGGGTTCTGTGGGAAGAAGATCTCGATGTCCTGGGCGTCGAACACTCCCGAACCGAAGCCGCCGATCAGGAACTTGTTCCCGGTCAGCGTCTTCGGGCCTGTCGTGGTGTTGTTGTACGTGTACCGCATGGTCGCCGGGCCGTTTACCCGGATGAAGATGTCGCCGCCCGCGTCGATGCGCGCCGAGGTGAGCGAGCCGAACGGCCCCGTGCTCAGCCCGCCCTCGAGGATCAGCGCACCGCCGATCTCCATGTTCAGCGTGCTCGGGTCGAGCTGCGCCAGCGCGACCGCGTTGCGCGCGCTGGTCGAGGTGAGCGTCGGGCTCACGTTCGCGATGCCGCCGCGCAAGACGACCGAACCCAGGTTGTTCGTCGTTATGTTCTTCGAGATCTCGGCCAGGATCACCGCGCTCGTCGCGCCGAAGGTGCTCGACGCATTCAGGTTGGTGGTCCCGCCCTGCAGCAGGATGCTGCCGTCCGTGGTCACGTTCAGCGTGCTCGCCTGGAGCGCGCCCAGCGCGGTCACGATGCGGAGCTGGCCGCCGTTGTCGTTCGCGGTGGCCGTTCCGCCCATGAGCTGCAGGCTGGTCGGGTTGCCGAACGGGTCCGGCGTTGCCGCGTCGCTGCGCAGGAACACGTTCATCGTTCCGGTCGACCTGATCAGGGCGTCGGCCTGCCGCAGCTCGACCAGCGGATCGTTCGGGTTGCCGGTGACGAACCCGAAATTGTTGTTGCTGCCGCCCTGGACCGTCAGCAGCGTCGGATTGTTCGCGCCGCCGTTCGTGCCAATGTTCACGGTGCCGCCGGTAATCCGCGCGCCGGCCGCCGAATTCGCGGTCGAGGTGCCAGCCTGGACCAGGATCGCTCCCGAGTTCATCAGGTTAAGCGTGCCGCCTGCGGTGAGCGCCTCGCCATCCGGGCTGAGGGGCGAGTACGCCGCCGGAGCGCCCAGCGTGGCCGGAAGGCCGAGGAGCGAGAAGTTCCGTCCGGTGACCATGACGTTGCCGCCCGTGCGCACGGTGTAGTTTCCGCCCAGCGTCACGTCGCCAGCCGGGTTCCCGGCGAGGCTCTGGAACGGCGTATTGATCGCCGCCCCTGCCGCGAGGTTCAGGTTCTGGGTGTTCTGGTAGAACGAATTCTCGAGCAGGATGCTGCGCACCGCGGTCAGGTTGAGGAAATTGTTGAACGGCTGCGCCGCGGTGCCGATCGTGTAGCTGCTCGGCAGATAATTGATGTCGCGCCCGGCGATGAAATTGAGCGAGTTCGCCGGGTTGTTGCTCGTGAAGAACAGGTTCTGCGCGAGATCAATGTTGATGTCCTGCCCCGACTCGATCGTGATGCTGCTGGCCGAGAAGGGATTCGCCGTCAGCGTGAAGGGGCCGGCGGTGAACGTATAGAAGCTGCTGACCGTGCCGACGCCGGCCAGATTCACCCCGCCGGTATCCGTATACAGAATCTGCCCGCCGGAGTACTGCGCCGCCGGTACCACCAACACCGGCACCGCGGGATTGACCGGAATCGGCGTCGGGCAGCCGACCGAGGGGCAGGTCAGAAACTGCACGGTCGCGTTCGAGTTCCCTGGCGTTGTCGCCGTGTTCAGGAAAATATTCCCGCCCGGGTTCCCCAGGCCGCCCGGACCCTTCAGCGTCACGACCGCGAGGCTCGACGAGATCAGGCCGCCATTTGCGCTCTGCGTGATGTCGCTCTGCGAAGCCGAGCCCGTCGCATCGCCCGCGGCGACGAGCACGATCTGCCCGCTGCCGGCGTTGACGTTCTGATTGAAGGTGATCGCACCGATGTTGTCGGGCGTCGTTTCGGTCGCAGGCAGCGTGATCACGGCGTTATTGATGCCGGCGGCGTTGCCCGCGATGATCTCGATGTTGCCGCCGCCCGAGGTAACCGGGCCGTTCACGGTGACGTTATCCGCGGCGTGCAGCCGGATCGGGTTGCCGGCGCTGGACAGGCCGCCCGCGCCGACGGTGATGAAGCCCTTGCCCGGCCCGGCGACATCCGCCGCGCCCGTATCGTTGGCGACGAGCGTGGCGCCGCCGGCCGCGCTGAAGGCGCCCGCCCCCGTCGCGATGCCACCGTTCGTGCTGATGATCGTCGCGGCGCCGCCGATCGTTGACGTGCCGAGGGAGATGTCGTTCGACTCGGTGTAGTCGACGGCGCCCGCCGAGGGGAAGCTCACGGTCCCGGTGATCGTGTTGCCGGTGTTCGCGATCGAGACGTCCCTGCCCGTGACGTTCAGATTGCTCACGGTGGTCAGCGCACCGCTGACCGTCACGTCCCCTGCAGTCGCGGGCGTATTGCCGGCGAGGAAGGTTACCGTGTTCGCGTTGCCGGTCAGCGTGGATCCGAACGAGATCGGCGCGCCGGTCGCGCCGGAGTCGAAGGTAGTCGTTCCTGCAAAGCCGAGCGTCACCGGGTCGGCGAACGAGATGCTGCCGTTATTCGTCTGCACCAAGCCGCCGTTGATCGCTGTCGTGCCAACGCCATCTGTCGCCAGGCTGGCCAGCCGGGTAGCCCCGCCGACCTGGCCGCTGAACGTGGTCGCCGCCGAGCTGTTCACCGCGAGGCCGCCCGGCCCATCCACGGTCGTGTTGAAGCTGACCGTGCTGCCGCCGGCGTTGATGGTGGCAGTCGACGCCGCGGTCGGCACCGTCGTTGCGGCGAGCGTCACTGCCCCGTTCGGGTTGATCGCGCCGCCGAGCGCGGTGGCGCCGGCGGTGTGCGTCAGGCCGCCGGTCAACGTCGTCGTATCAGCGTCTGCGTCACCAAGCTGCAGGCTGCCCGTATTGCTGAAGGTCGAGGCCGCGCCCGTCGTCAGGCCGTTGAGGAACGACACATTGCCCGCGGTGGCGGCGAGCGTGACCCCCTGCGAGAGGTTCAGATGCCCGGAGAACGTCGTGCTGGTCGAGGTCGTGACGGAGAGCGCCTTCGCCTGCTGGTTCGCGGTGAGGTCCTGGAACTGGACCACGTCCGCCGAGTTGATCGTCACGTTGCCCAGCCGGTTGGCGCCCAGGCGCCCGGCGACCGTGACGTCGCCCGCTCCGGCGGTGATCGTCAGGTTGTCGAGCCCGGCGTTGGTCGCGGTGAGCGAGTTGCCGAACGAGATGTTTCCGCCGGCCGTGGACAGGGCGATGCTCCCGGTGAGCGTCGTCGCCGAGTTGAAGCCCACGTCGTCGGCGGTGGTGGTGACGTCGCCGGCGGTGCTGATGCCGGTGGCGCCCGTGAGGTTCACGGTACCGCCGGAGTTGATGTCGCCGGTCGCGGCGAGCGTCAGCGTGCCGGTTTCGGCGTTCAGCGTCACCACGCCGTTGCCGGTGGTGGTGGTGATCGCCTGGTTGACCGTCACGGCGTCGTTGTTCACCACCACGCCCGTGCCGGTGGTCGTCGTGACCGTGCCGTTGAACGTCGTCGTGCCCGAGCCCGTGGTCTGCGTCAGGCTCGCCGCGTTGATCGAGCTGTTGGCGGCGACGTTGCGCGCGCTGCCGATCAGGATCGCGCCGAGCGGGGTCGCCCCGACCTGGCCGTTGAAAAGGATGTCGCTGCCGCCGGCGGTGAGGCTAAGCGCCGCGGGGCCGTCGAGCGTACTCTGGAAGCTGATGTCGCCCGAGCCTGGGGTGCCGGCGCCGCCGTTCGTGATCACGAGATCGGCGTTCAGCGTCACGCCGCTGTTGAAGGTGACGTTGTCGGCCGAGGTCGTGATGGTGCGCGGGCTCGCGACGCCGACCGTCACCGCGCCGGCGCCGTTCTGCAGGAAGGCCCCGCTCAGGCCGAGATCGGCATCGATCGCGAGCGACCCGCCGTTCGTGAGCGTCACGGTGCCCGTACCGGTGGTGGTGATGCCGGTGGTGTTGCCGACCGCCGTGCCGTTGAAGCTCGTGATCCCGCCTGCGTTGATGGTGAATCCGTCGGTGTCCCGGTAGCTGATCGTGCCGCTGACGTTGGCGGCGAAGTTGCCGGTGTCGTTCGTGGCGCTCGTCAGGCTGAAGCCGCCGGTTCCGAGCAGCCGCAGGCCCGCCGCTGCCGCGTTCGCCCCGCCTCGGATCAGGCCGCCGCTTTGGGCGATCCCGCCCGCGGAGTTGAGCGTGACGTTGCCGTCGGTGCGGACCGCGATCGAGGGGTCAGCATTGGGGGCGAGCGCGATGCCGTTGGCGGTCATGCCGCGCAGCAGGATGTCCCCGGTGGTGCTCGCGCCGCCGATCCGTGCGTTGGCGCCGTCGATCCAGAGGTCCCGCGCCGTGTTCGCGCCGGTTCCGGTGATTCGGATCTCGCCCATGGTGGTCTCGATCACCGCCCCGCTCACGTGGCGCAGGCCGAAATTGCCTCCCGCTGGGTTGGTGCCGCCCGTGCCTGTGATCGTTACCATCCCCCCGGTCGCGCTGACTCTGGTGACCGCGTCGGAGATCGTCAGGCCGTCATTGTTGTCGCTGCCGGCCGCGCTCCCCGTGCCGGTCATGGTGACCGTCGCTGCGCCCGTCGCGCTCACTTGCCCGCCGCCGACGAGCTGGATGCCGCTGTTCGCCGTCCCGGTGCCACTGCCCGTGCCCGTGATGCTGATCGCGCCGCCGCTCGAGCTGACGGTCCCAGTCTGGCGCACGCCGAAGTTCGAGTCGCCGCCGCCGGCGCCGCCGGTTCCCGCGATCGTCACCGTCGCCGCGCCCGTGGATGCCACCACGCCCGGCGAGGCGATGTAGACCCCGGCGTTCAGCCGGCCGGTGACGCTGCCGCCGGCGTTGCCGGTGACCTGGACGTTGCCGACGACCGAGGACACGGTGCCGTCTATGAAGACGCTCTCGTTGACGTTGGCGCCGTTGCCGCGGGTGCCAATGATCGTGACCGTGCCCGCGCCGCCGGCCGCGCTGGTCGACTGCACAACGCCTGCCGTGCGCACGGCGACGCCCACGTTGCTGTTCCCGGTTCCCGCCCCGCCCGTGCCCGTAACGCCGATCGCCCCGGTACCGGTCGTGGTGACGCGGGACCCCGCGCCTTCGACATTCACGCCGATATTCAAGTTCGTCCCGTTGCCACCCGTGCCGGAGATGGTTACACCGCCATTGCCGGTCTCGACCACGCTGCCGTTGACGATCGACACTCCGATGCGGCTGTCGCCGCCGGAATCATTCCCCTTGCCCCGGATCGTGATGGCGCCTGCGCCCGCGAGCAGCTGCGCGTTGTCGAGCAGCACCCCTTCGAGCAGGGACGCGGTTCCGATCGCGTTGCCGGCGCCGGTTCCCGCGGTGCCGCCGCCGAGGGTGATCGCGCCGCCGTTGCTCGTGAACACGGTGCCGCTGTTGAGCTGGATCGCGCCGCCGCCGGCGCCGTCCTTGTCCGAATTGAGCAGCACCGCGTACGTGCCGCCGGTCCCCGTGCCGTTGACGTCGGCGCCGGAGTTGAAAACGATGTTGCGGTTCGCCGTCAGCGTGAGCGACTGGTTCCCGCCGCCGCTTTTCGCGATGCTTTCCGAGACGATGAGGTCGCCGGTCGCGCCCTGGTCGGTGAAGAGCGAAATGTTGCCGCCGGCGGTGAGCCCGGTGGAAGTCACCGTGCCGACGGTGAAGGTGTTGGCGTCGCGGAAGCTTACCCCGCCGCCAACCGTGCCTGCCAGCGTCGTGACGTCGTTGCCCGTCCCGGTCAGCGTGTAGCTGCCCGAGCCCTGCAGCTCAAGGCCCGCCGCGGTCACGTTCTTCGTCGCCGCCTGCGTCACCGTGCCGCCGTTGGTGATCAGCGTGATGTTGTTCGCCCCCGCGCTCAGCCCG
>Ga0187892_10001116_pt1 | contig 64458 bp, 61 predicted proteins | sample MA1701073metaG_FD_139345 | JGI IMG/M metagenome (GOLD analysis project Ga0187892, IMG submission 139345) | Bio-ooze microbial communities from a basaltic lava cave in the Kipuka Kanohina Cave System on the Island of Hawaii, USA - MA170107-3 metaG ... | reverse complement strand
GGCGGCCCGGGTCCGCGGACTCCGGCTGCTCGGGCGCCTGGGCTCCGAAGGGCTCTCCTTCGGGGCTCTCGACGGGCTGCTCGGGCTCGCGGCGGGGAGCTCGCCGGCGCCGGGCCCCGCGGCGGCGCGCCTGGCCCTGCCGCTCGACTCCCTCGCCCTCGAGAGCGCGGAGGTCGAGCTCGAGACGCCGCGCGGGGTCTTCGCGGCGGCGCTGGCCGCGCGCCTGGCCCGGAGCGGCGCCGCCCTCGAGGCGAGCGGCTCGGCGGAGCTGCGGATCCCGCCCGAGCTCGCGGAGGGCCTGGCGCTGGCTGGCCCGGCGCCGCGCCTCGAAGCCCGCTTGCGGGTCGCGGGGGAGGCCATCGAGGCGGAGGTCGGGCCCGTGGGGCTCGCGCTCGGCCTCGGGAGCGACCGCGGCCGCCTCGAGCTCGAGCTCCCCCGCCTGGCCCTGCGCGGCTCGCTGGGGGCCGGCGGGCCGCTGCGGGCGACCGGCGAGGGCGGGCGCCTCTCGCTCCCGGAGCTCGGGATCGAGGCGAGCCCGCTGGCCCTCGAGGTGAGCCTCGACCCGGCGGCGCCGCTTCGCCTGGGCGGGGCCCGCCTGGCCCTGCGCGCGCTCCGCGATCGCTCCGAGCCGGCGCGCTTCCCGCCCCTCGAGCTCGAGGTGCGCGCGAGTCCGGGCCCGGCGGGCCTCGAGCTCGCCCTCGATCTCGCGGACCGGGGCCGGCGCCTGCGCCTGGAGGCGCGCGGCAGCTACGCCCCCGCGACCGGCGCCGCGCAGGCGCGCCTGTGGCTCGATCCCCTGGAGTTCGCGCCGGGCGCCCTCCAGCCGGGGGATCTCCTGCCCCGCCTGGCCGGGATCGCGCGCGCGGTGCGGGGGCGGGTCGAGGCGCTCGGGCGGGCGGGCTCGGGCCCGGGGGCCACCGCCGCGGGGCTCGAGATCGCGCTGCGCGACCTCTCCGCGCTGACGCCGATCGGGAGCGTCGAGGGGCTCAACGCCGTCGTCGCGCTCGATGGGATCTGGCCGCCCAGCACGCCCCCGGGCCAGGTCGTCTCCATCGCGCGCCTGGATTTTGGCCTCCCGCTGAGCGACGGGCTCGTGCGCTTCGGCCTCGGCTCGGGCGGCGTCCTCGAGGTCGAGCGCGCCGAGTGGCGCTTCGCGGGCGGCGCGATCCGCAGCGCGGGGAGCTTCGACCTCGGTGCTCCGGAGCAGGCGCTCGTGCTCGAGATCGAGGGACTCGACCTGGCGCAGGTCCTGGCCCTGCTGGCGTTCGAGGGCCTGAGCGGCGAGGGCACCCTGGACGGGCGCCTCCCGCTGGAGCGCCGGGGGGGAGAGCTCGCCGTGCGCGGGGGCGCGCTCCGCGCCCGCCCGGAGGGCGGCGTGCTGCGCTACCGGCCGGGCGCCGCGGGGGCGGGCGCGGCCGGCGCGTCCCTCGGGCTGCTCGTGACCGCCCTCGACAACTTCCACTTCCACACCCTCGAGCTCGGCCTCGACGGCGCCGTGCGCGGGGCGCTCGAGACCCGCCTCGATCTGGCCGGGGCGAACCCCGACCTGGAGGGCGGTCGGCCCGTCGAGTTCCACCTGCGCGTGGAGTCGCAGCTGGCGGACCTGCTGCGGGAGGCCCGGGCCTCTGCCGGCGTTCCCCCGCTGGTGGAGGAGGGGCTGCGCGGCTTCTCGGAGCGCGCGCGGAGAGCGGGTGCCGGCCGGCGCGAAGGGGCGGGCGCGGGAGGTCTGGAGGAGCGCGGGTCGGGTCGGTAGGCTTCCGCGGCGGGGGGAGGTGCGTGGGCTCGCGACGGTTCTCGGCCAACGCCGCAGCGCTCGGGCTCGCGCTCGCCCTCGGGCTCCCGGCCTGCACGCCCAAGGTGCAGCTCGAGGCGCCCCGGGAGCCCATCGTGATCCACCTGAACGTGAAGATCGAGCACGAGGTCCGGGTCAAGGTCGATCGCGACCTCGATCAGCTCTTCGCGTCGGAAGGGGAGCTCTTCTGATGCGGGCCCGAAAGGGGCTCGCCCTCGTCTCGCTGGTCGGGTTCCTCCTCCCCGTGTCCGCCGCCGGCGACTCCCTGGAGGCGGCGAAGGCGGCGGGGCAGGTGGGGGAGCGCCCGGACGGCTACCTGGGCCTCGTGGTGTCCCCCGCCCCGGACGAGCTGCGCGCCCTGGTGGATCGCATCAACGCGGAGCGCAGCGGGCACTACACGGCGATCGCGGGCCAGCGCGGCACGACACCGGCGGCGGTGGCGGCGCTGGCCGGCCAGAAGCTCGTCCTGCGCACGCCGCCGGGCCAGTACTACCAGGACTCCGCCGGCAACTGGGTGAAGCGCTAGCTGGAGGCGGCGAGACCGAGGGCCTGCTTTGCGACCACGCCGCGCATCACCTCGGAGGTGCCGCCTCCGATCGTCTCCCACAGGCTCTGGCGCCAGAGCAGCTCGACGCGCGCTCCTTCCACCAGGCCCTCGGGGCCGCCGAGCTCCAGCGCGGTGCGGGCGATCTCCTGGCAGGCCACCGATTGCACGACCTTGTTGGCCGCTGCCTCCACGACGCCCGGGAGCCCCCGCTGCATGGCGTCCAGCACCAGCAGCCCGTGCATCTCGCACTCGAAGACGCGCACCGCCAGCTCGGCGATTGCGCGGCGCACGCCGGGGTCGCCGGTGAGGCCGCGCCCGCGCAGCCAGTCCACCACCTCCTCGAGATCGCGGCGCACGCGCTTGGGGGGAAACTGGATGTGGCGCTCATCGGCCAGCGCCTGCCCCATGAGCTTCCAGGCCCCGTCCTCGGGGCCGATGCGCTGGTCGATGGGGACCCGGACGGCGTCCAGGTGGATCTCGTTCAGCTGGTCGCCGTCCAGGGTGGGGAGGGGGCCCACGCGCACGCCCGGGGCGTCCAGGGGAACGATCAGGAGCGTGAGACCGCGGCCGCGGCTCTCCTGGGTCCCGGTGCGGCAGAGGAGCCACAGGAAGTCCATGTCCTGGGCGTAGGACTGCCAGCACTTCTGGCCCGTCACCACGTAGACGTCGCCGCGGCGCTCGGCCCGGCAGCGCACGCTCGCGAGGTCCGAGCCGGCCTCGGGCTCCGAGTAGCCCAGCGAGAAATGGAGGTCGCCGCTGCGGATCGGGGGGAGCCAGCGCGCCTTCTGCGCCTCGCTCCCGTGGCGGGCGATGGTCTTGGCCACGATCCCCGAGGCCAGCGGATTGCGGGCGGCGCGCGCGTAGCCCATCTCGTCCCACAGGATGTACTCGAAGGCGAGGGGTTTGCCGGCCCCGCCCGCCTCGGCGGGCCAGCCGAGCGAGAGCCAGCCGCGCTCGCCCAGGGCGCGGAAGAGCGACTTCACCCGCTCCCACTTGTGGCCCTGACAGAAGAAGGCGTCGAGGTCGCGCCAGTCCGCGAGGAACTCCACCACCTCGGCGCGGAAGGCCTCCTCCTGCGGCGAGAACGCGAAGTTCACGGGGTCCCTCGCGCGCCGCGCGCTTGCCCGGGGCCGAGCCCGAAGTGCTCGAGCAGGACCTCGCGGGCGGGGGCCTCGGCGGGCGGCTGGGAGGCCAGCTGGCGCAGGCGCCGCGAGATGTGGAAGACGGGGCCTTCGAGGGTGATGCCCTGGGCCCCGAAGAGCTGGTGACAGGTGTGGGCGGCCTCGAGCCCCGCCCGGCAGGCCGAGAGGCGCGCGGCGGCGGCGGTGCTGCGGGCTGGGGCCTCCGCCTCGGCACCCCGGTCGAAGTGGAAGGCGGCGCAGCGCGCCAGCGCCGCCGCCGCGGCCAGGTGCGTGAAGCAGTCGGCGAGCGGGTGGGCCACCGCCTGGAACTCTCCGATCGGCCGACCGAACTGCCGGCGCGTGCGCGCGTGCTCCGCGGTATCGCGCAGGAGGCGCTGCCCCGCCGCCGCCGCGTAGGCGGCGAGGGCCAGGTCGTGGAGCGCGTGGGCGCGCGGCACCCCGTCGAGCTCGCGCAGGCGCTCGAGCTCGACCCGGCCCCAGGGCTCCCCGCCCAGGGTGGCCACGGGGCGCACCTCGCCGCGCGGCCGCGCCAGCCAGGCCCGCTCCCCCGCCACCTCGACGAAGACCTGGGCGCAGGGGGCGAAGGGCAGCAGCGGGGGCTCCCCCACCGCCACCAGCGCCGCGCCGGCCGCCACGCGGCGGCGCTCGCCCTCGGGCAGGACCTGGGTCGCGAAGAAGCTGGCGGCGAGCGGGCCGGGGAAGACCGCGGAGCCCAGCGCCTCGAGGGCCGCCACGAGCTCGCGCGCACCGCCCTCTCCCTCGGGCGTGGCGAGAGCCAGCACCCCGAGCTCCGCCAGGCCCTTCCAGTGCGACTCGGGGAAGCGACCCGCCAGGGCCTTCAGCGCCGCGTCGGAGCAGGCGTCGGCGCAGAACTGGGCCACCGAGGCGGCGACCGCCTGCTGGACGTCGTCGAGCTCGAGGTCCAGGGACACGGGAGCTTCCGCTAGCCCGCGGGCCAGCGCGTCGCCGCCAGCGCCCGCAGGTGGGCGGAGGCGCCGCCGAGCTCCAGGCGCAGGGCCTGGAGCCGCATGCTGAAGACGTGGAGGTCGTGCTCGTGGGTGAAGCCCATGGCGCCCGTGAGCTGGTGGGTCTCGGCGAAGACCTGGCCCGCGGCGTGGGTGGCGTGGGCGGCGGCCAGGGCCGTGGCCTCGGCGGGCGCCCCCCGGGCCGCCGCCTCGAAAGAGAGCCAGCGCGTCCCCTCGACCAGGATCTTGCACTGGGCGAGCCGGTGCTGGACCGCCTGGAAGGAGCCGATGGCGCGGCCGAACTGGCGGCGGCGCTTCACGTAGTCGAGGGTCACGTCGAGAGCTGCGCTCATGGCCCCCAGGCTCTCGGCGGCGAGCGACAGGCGCCAGAGGCGGCGCAGCCGCTCGCCGGAGCCCGGCCCCAGCGACTCGCCGCCGCGGGAATCGACCGCCAGGCGCGCCAGGGGGAACATGAAGTTCGAGCGCACGGGGGCGGCGTCGCCCGGCGCGAGGGTTGCGATCCGCGCCTCCTCGCCGGCATCGACCAGGAGCGTGCGCGCGTGGGCGCCGAAGCGCACCGGGCCCCTGGCCCCGGCCTGCGCCAGGGCGACGGGCCCCGGGAGGACCCTGCCCGCGACCCCCGGCGCCACCAGCGCGCTCGCGCCGATCGAGACCACGCCTCCGGCGCGCGCCACCGCTTCCACCACCAGCGCCGCCTCGAGCAGCCCCGTCTCGGGACCGAGCGCCACCTCCAGGAAGCCCGCCTCGGAAAGCGCCGCGTCCAGGGCCGCGTCGTACTCGGCCTTCTTCGCGAGCTCGATGGCGCGGGCCGGCCCGGCGTGTTGGGCCAGGAGCGCCTCCACCGCCTCGACGATCGCCCGCTGGTCGAGCGAGAGCTCGAAGTCCAAGGCCTACTCCCGGGGCAGGCCGAGCACGCGGCTCGCCACCAGGTTGAGGTTCACCTCGGTGGTCCCCACCGCAACCCCCGCCGTCATGGCCATGCGGTAGTAGGACTCGCCGAAGTTCCCGTACTCGAGGCCGTCGCCCCCGTAGATCTCGAGGGCCAGCTCCGAGACGGCCCCCTCGGCCCAGGTCCCCGCCACCCGCGCCATGTTCGTGTCGGCGGTGGGGGGGCTTCCCTTGGCGCGCAGGTCGATCACCCGGTAGGTGAGCACACGGGCCGCCTCCACGGCCGTGCGGGCCGACGCGAGCTTCTCCTGGAGCACGGCGTCCGCCAGGAGCCCGCGCCGGCGCGCCTCGCCGGCCAGCGCATCCAGGGTGAGGGCCGCGCGGGCGTAGCGCGCGGAGCCCACCCGCTCGCAGGCCAGCGCGTAGGTCACCACCGCCCAGCCCTCGTGCTCCGGCCCGAGGCGCGCGCTCACCGGCACGCGCACCTGGCTGAAGAAGACCTCGTGGAAGTACTTGTCTCCCACCACCGCCGGGATCTCCCGCACCTCGATCCCCGGGAGGTCGATCGGGCAGAGCAGAACCGAGATCCCCCGGTTGCGCTTCGACTCGGGATCCGTGCGCACCACGAGGAAGCAGAACTCGGCGTTGTCGACGTAGGAGGTCCAGATCTTGGAGCCGTTCACCACGTAGTCGTCGCCGTCGCGGAGCGCCAGGGTGCGCAGCGCGGCCAGGTCCGAGCCGGCCTCGGGCTCCGAGAATCCCTGGCACCACAGCACGTCGCCGCGGGAGATGCGCGGCAGGTGGTAGGCCTTCTGCTCGTCGGTCCCGTACATCATGAGGGTGGGCCCGACCCAGTTCACGTTCATGTACTGGGCGCCGCGCGGCTCCCCGCACATCCACATCTCCTCGCCGACGACGGCGTGGCGCCAGGGAGAGGCCGCCCGGCCGCCGTACTCGACGGGCCAGTGCTGGGTCAACCAGCCGCGCTCGGCCATCTTCCCGCAGAACCCGCGGGAGAAGGCCGCCTGGGCGTCGCTGCCGGGTCCCCCCTTCGAGATCTCCTCCCAGTCGGCGGGGAGGGTCTCCAACAGGAACTGGCGCAGCTCGCGGCGGAACGCCACGTCCTCGTCGCTCCACTCGAAGTCCACCGGGATCCTCCTGGGCCGGCATTGTAGCGGCGGGCGGAGCGGGCGGGGCGGGCTCAGCCCGGCCGGGCGAAGCGGCGCCGCACGTGCTCGCGGCGCGCCTCGATCTGCCGGGCGCGCTCCCGGGGATCCACGCGGGGCGTATCGGCCGGGAGGTGGGAGGAGAGCTCGGCGAAGGGGACGACGCGCGTCCTCGGGATGGGGAAGGAGTCGGCCAGGTTCCAGCGGTAGATCATGGATCCCTCCCGGCGCCCCACCGGGTCGAGCCAGTTCGGGACGCCGGGATCGCGCCGCGCGATCACCGCGCGGAAGTGGCCGTCCGCGTCGAGCATGGCCTGGTGCCCGTTCAGGCTCGACTGGTGGTTCGCGTAGTCGAGCGACTCGAGCCAGAAGTTGCACAGGTCGAAGCTCCAGTACTTCGCACGCGGGGGCCGGACCTCGATCAGCAGCGCCTCCCCCTCGGCCAGCCGGAAGAAGGCCGTCCCCGCCGTCTGGTGCTGCTGGGCGCCCATCTCGGCCCCTCCGAAGGCCTGCTCGGGAAACGCGTTCAGGTACCGCTCCCGCTGCGCCACCGCCACGCGCAGCCACAGGTCCAGGTTGGCCTCGACGTTGCTCGCCACCGCATCGAGGCGCCGCGCCAGGAAGGCCGGGTCGAGGCGCCCCGTCGGGGCGCCTCGCGGCCCGGGGTCGATGCGGTCGATCCAGAGCGACGCCGGGGACTCGCGGTCCCAGTCGTAGAAGAACTGGCGCACCCAGATCGTGTCGGCTCCGGGTCGGAGGGGCAGCCAGTTGCCCGGCTGCGGCTCGGCGCTCGCGACGATCTCGAAGCTCCCGTCGGGGGCGATCTCGAGCTCGTCGGCGTGGGTGTTGTGGAGCGACCGGATGCTCGCCATCACCTGGAGGCCCAGGAAGTGCACGCTCTCGCGCCGGCCGCGGATGCGGTAACGGGCGTCGTCGCGGATGGCGACGAAGCCGTAGAGGGCGTCGGGGCAGTCCCAGCCGATCTTGTTGCGCCGGGTCAGCCAGCGGAACCTCGGCCGGTCCGGGTCGTGGTCCTCGATGGCCACGTCGAGCGCGTTGCGCACGAGCATCAGCAGGTAGCGGTAGCCGTCGGCGCGGTCGATCGCATCCTGCGGTGCCTGCGCGCCCTGGATCCGCTCCCCCAGGCGCGCCAGGCGCTCGGCGAAGCGCCGCCAGGCGCTCCCGTCGAGGAGCTCCTCGGCGCCGCCCCGCGCCCAGGCGTCGGCCCCGAGGAGGTTGGTCACCAGCCAGCGGTCGTCCCGGGCCAGCTCCGCCCCGGAGGCCGTCCGGTCCGCCTCGTCGGCCTTCGCCATGCGCCACCTCCTTCGATCCGGGACGATAGGGACCCCGTCGCCGGGGGATCAAGCCAGCCGCCGGGAGGGGCTTTTCGCGGAGCCCCGATTGGTGATAGGTGTAGGCCGTGCCGTTCCCGGACTTCGAGCCCACGGCTCCGGCCCTGGCGCGCCGGAGCGCCGAGCTCCACGGCGCGCGCCCCTTCCTCCTGCTCGGGAATCGCCGCCTCTCCTACGCGGAGGCGGAGGCCGAGTCCGCTCGGCTGGCCCGGGGCCTCCTGGCCAGCGGCGTCGGCAAGGGCACCCGGGTGGGGATCCTGATGCCGAACGGCCCCGACTGGGCGGTGGCCTTCCTGGCGGCCACGCGCATGGGCGCGCTGGCCGTCCCCATCAACACCTTCTTCAAGGCCCGCGAGCTCGCCTGGGTGCTGCGCCACGCGGACGTGCACACGCTCCTCACCTGGCCGCGCCTGCTGCGCAACGACTACCTGGAGCGGCTCGAGGCCATCGCCCCCGGGCTGGCGCGCCAGGGCGCCGGCGCGCTCCTGCTCCCGGAGCTGCCGTACCTGCGCCAGGTCGTGGTCTTCGGCGCCTGCGACCGGCCCTGGGCCCGGAGCCCCGAGGAGCTCCGGCGCAGCGCCGACGCGGATCCCGGCTGGGGTGCCGACCTCCTGGCCGCCGTCGAGGCCTGCGTCGTGCCCGCGGACCCCATGGTCGTGATCTACAGCTCGGGCAGCACCGCCGAGCCCCGGGGCGCGGTCCACACCCACGGCACCGTGATCCGGCACGCCTGGCAGCTGAACGCCTACCGGGACGTCACGGCGGAGGACCGCGTCTGGACCCCGATGCCCTTCTTCTGGGTGGGCGGCCTCGTGCTGGGCCTCGTGGCCTCCCTGCACGTGGGCTGCTTCCTGCTCTGCCAGGAGTCCTTCGAGGCCGGCGCCACCCTCGAGCTCCTGGAGCGCGAGGGCGCCACCATCGTCGGGGGCTGGCCCCAGTACATCCAGGCCCTCGAGAACCACCCGAGCCTCGCGCAGCGGGATCTGCGCTCCGTGCGCGGCGGGAACTTCTACGCCGTGCTGCCTCCGGAGAAGCGCCCGCAGGATCCGGAGCTGCGCGCCAATTCCCTCGGGATGACCGAGACCTGCGGGCCCCACACCATGGACGACATGGAGGTGGAGCTGCCCGAGAAGCAGCGCGGCTCCTTCGGCCGCGCGCTCCCCGGGGTCGAGCACAAGATCGTCGACCCGGAGACCGGGGCGACGCTTCCGGCGGGAGAGTTCGGCGAGATCTGCGTGCGCGGCTACAACCGGATGCAGGGGCTCTACAAGGTCGAGCGCGAGGAGACCTTCGACGACGAGGGCTTCTACCACACGGGCGACGGGGGAGCCTTCGACTCCGAGGGCCACCTCTATTTCAAGGCGCGCCTGCGCGAGCTGATCAAGACCGGCGGCGCCAACGTGACGCCCCGGGAGATCGAGCTCGTGGCGGAGAGCTATCCGGAGGTCCAGTCCTGCTTCGTGGCAGGCGTACCGCACCCCACGCGGGGACAGAACGTGGCCGCCGCGGTGGTCCTGGCGCCGGGGGAGCGCCTCACGGTGGAGGCGCTGCGGGAGCGCCTGCGCGCCGATCTCTCCGCCTACAAGGTCCCGCGCCACGTGTTCTTCTGCGCGCGCGAGGAGCTCCCCTTCACCGACAGCGGGAAGATGGACAAGCGCCGCCTGGCCGAGCTCCTCGCCTCCCGCGTCGCTGCCGCTCCGGGGACGTTGGTGGAGTAGTTGACCGGCGGGGCGGGGGTCGACACGGCGTCCCTTCGCGCCCCGCAGCGCGCGGGTCCCTGGGGCGCCAGGCCTCGCTCTCGCCGCGCCGGCTCGGCCCTCCGCTCGCCGCAATCCCGGTCTCGCCGCCTCAGGAGGCTCCTCGCGTCGACGGAGTGCGCCGGCATCGCCGTTGCAGGGGGCCTTCCCCCGTCACGCCCATCCGACGGGCCGGTGGTGGAGGAGAGGGATGCGAGGAACGGGTGCGCAGCGGCGCCGGCGAGCGAGCGGGGTCTCGGGCGCGGCCCTGGCCCTGGCCCTGGCCTGCGGCGGGAGCGAGGAGGCGGCGCCGCGCGGAGCGGGAGCGGCGGCGCCTCCGGCAGCGGCGGCGCGACCCGCCGCGCCGGCCGCCGCGGCCCCGAGCCCGGAGGCGGCGCTCGCCGAGGCGCGCCAGCTCTTCGCGGCGCGCTGCGCCACCTGCCACGGCGCCGGGGGAGCCGGCGATGGCGCCGCCTCGGCGGGCCTCGTCCCCGCGCCGCGCAACTTCCAGGACCCGCAGTGGCAGGCCGCCGTCAGCGACGAGCACATCGAACGCATCGTGCTCTACGGCGGCGCCGCCGTGGGGCGTGCCCCGACCATGCCGGGCAATCCCGACCTCTCCGGGCGGCCGCAGCTGCTGGCCGCCCTCGTGGCCCACATCCGGGGCCTCGCCCCGCGCTGAGCCCGCGGGCCCCGGGAGGAGGACGTCATGAAGAAGGGAAACCGCTTCGGGAGGAGTCGCGCCGGGTGGAGCGCCGCCGCGGGGGGCCTCTTCCTCGCGGCTGCCCTCGCGGGCTGCGGGCCCGAGGGGCCCGGCGCGCCCTCGAGCCGGCGGGCGGCAACGGCAGCGGCAGCGTGGCGGATCTGATGCAGGCCCGCAGCCTCTCCGAGGCCGACGTCAGCGCCGCCCTCAAGACCTACACGCCCACCGGGGGCCGCGATCCCTACCTGCTCTTCTCCTCCGGCGGCCACTCGGGTCAGGTGCTGGTGATCGGGGTGCCGAGCATGCGGCTCCTCAAGGTGATCGCGGTCTTCACGCCCGAGCCGTGGCAGGGCTACGGCTACGGCGACCAGACCAGCGCGCTGCTGGCCTCCGGCGACCGCGACGGGGCGAAGCTCACCTGGGCCGACACGCACCACCCGGCGCTCAGCGAGACGGCTGGCGATTACGACGGGCAGTACCTCTTCATCAACGACAAGGCCAACGCGCGGGTGGCGGTGATCGACCTCCACGACTTCGTGACCACCCAGATCGTGGCCAGCGGGCTGATCGAGTCGGACCACGGCGCCACCTTCGTGACTCCCAACACCGAGTACGTGATCCAGGGCTCCCAGTACCCGGCCCCCCTGGGCCGGGGCTACGCCCCGATCGAGGACTACGACCAGAGCTACCGCGGGGCTGTGATCTTCTGGAAGTTCGACCGCGTGGGGGGCCGGATCGTCCCGGAGGCGTCCTTTGCCATCGAGCTCCCGCCCTACATGCAGGACCTCGCGGACGCCGGGAAGGGCGCGAGCGACGGCCTGGCCTTCCTCAACTCCTTCAACACCGAGCGGGCCTGGGGCGGCGTCCTGGAGGGCCGGCCGCCGCTGGAGTCCGGGGCCTCCCAGAACGACATGGACTACCTCCACGTGATCGACTGGCGCCGCGCGGAGGCGCTGGTGGCGGAGGGCAAGACGCGGACCGTGGCGGGTATGCGGGTGATCCCGCTGGAGACGGCGGCCGGGGAGGGCATCCTGCACTTCGTCGGGGAGCCCAAGAGCCCCCACGGCGCCGACGTGACCCCCGACGGCAAGGAGCTCGTCGTGGCGGGCAAGCTCGACACCCACGCCACGATCTACAGCATCGAGAAGATCCGCGGCCTGATCGAGCGCAAGGAGTACGCCGGCCGGGATCCCTACGGCGTGCCCATCCTGCCCTTCGAGGCCTCGATCCGCGCCCAGGTCGAGGTCGGGCTCGGGCCCCTGCACACCCAGTTCGACGGCGCCGGGAACGCCTACACCTCCCTCTTCCTCGAGTCGAAGGTGGCCAAGTGGAGCCTGGCGGAGGGGCGCGTGCTGGAGAAGATCGCGGTGCAGTACAACGTCGGGCACCTCGCGATGCCGGAAGGCGACACGGTGAGCCCCGACGGCGGCTATCTCGTCGCGCTGAACAAGTGGGCCATCGACCGCTTCAACGCCGTGGGCCCGCTGCTGCCCCAGAACTTCCAGCTCGTCGACGTCTCGGGCCCGTCGATGCAGCTGCTCTACGACCTGCCGATTCCCCTCGGCGAGCCCCACTACGCCCAGATCATCGAGGCGGCCAAGCTGCGGCCCGTCGAGGTCTACACCCCCGTGGGCACCGACGCGGTGGCGCGGGGCGTCGATCCCCTCGCCGTCGAGGGCGGCAAGGAGCGCATCGAGCGGGGGCCCGACGGCGTCCACGTCTACATGACCGCCGTGCGCAGCCACTTCACCCCGGACGTGGTGCGCGTGAAGCAGGGCGAGCGGGTCCACCTGCACATCACGAACGTCGAGCAGGCCAAGGACGCCACCCACGGATTCGCGCTGGGCTCCCACAACATCAACCTGAGCCTCGAGCCGGGGGAGCACTCGAACGTGAGCTTCGTGGCGGAGCGCGCCGGGGTCTTCCCGCTCTACTGCACCGAGTTCTGCTCGGCGCTGCACCTCGAGATGGCCGGCTACCTGCTGGTGGAGCCGCGATGAGATGGAGGGGAGGGACCCCTTCGCCCGGCCTCGCGGGCCGCGCGCGGCGGCGGCCCTCGCCCTCCTGCTGGCCTGCGCGCCCGCCCCGCCGGCGCCGGGGCCGGCCGCTGGCGCGTCGGGAGGGTCGCTCCGACCCGCCGGCTGCCGGCCGGTGGCCGCAGGCTCCGACCTCCAGGTGCTCCTCGACGCCGCGGAGCCGGGCGCTGCGCTCTGCCTGGCGCCGGGCGCCTTCCCGGGCCCGCTGCGGGTCCGGCGCCGCGTCGCGCTCTTCGGCCCCCGGGAGGCCGTGATCCGCTCGGGGGGAAGCGGGACCACGATCACGCTCGAGGCGCGCGGGGCCGCGCTCCTCGGGCTCCGCGTGGAGGGGAGCGGCGGACGCTTCGACCTCCTCGACGCGGCGGTGCGGATCACGGCGGACGAGGTCCGCGTGGAGGGCGTGGCGATCCGCGGCGCGCTCTTCGGCCTGGAGGCGCGGCAGGCGCGCGGCCTCCTGCTGCGCGGCAACGAGATCGAGGGGGATCCCGGCAGGCCCCTGGGCCTGCGCGGCGACGCGATCCGCCTGTGGGAGGTTCGGGAGTCGCGCGTCGAGGACAACCGGGTGCGCGACGCCCGCGACGTCGTGATCTGGTACTCGCCCGGGAACCGCATCGCCGGCAACGAGATCTCGGGCGGTCGCTACGGGACGCACTTCATGTACAGCCACGAGAACGCGGCGGAGGAGAACCGCTACGTGGGGAACGTGGTGGGCATCTACGCCATGTACAGCCGCGGCCTCGTGATCCGCCGCAACCTGGTGGCGCGCTCGGCGGGGGCCGCCGGCGTCGGGCTCGGCTTCAAGGAGGCCGGCTCGCTGGCGGTCCTGGGGAACCAGCTCCTGGCCAATACCGTAGGCGTCTACCTCGACGCGAGCCCGCTGGACCCGCGCGACGTGAACCGCTTCGAAGACAACGCCTTTCGCCTCGGCGACGCGGGAGTCGTCTTCGCGGGGAGCGCCGGCGGCAACCGCTTCCTCGGCAACCAGTTCCGCGACAACCGCGTGCAGGTGCGGGTGGAGGGACGGGGCGCGGCCCAGGACGCCGAGTGGCGCGGCAACGCCTTCGACGACTACGCGGGCTACGACCTGGATGGCGACGGCCGGGGCGACGTCCCCTACGAGCTCCGCAGCCTGGCCGGCGAGCTCGCGGCTCGGGAGCCCGGGATCGCCTTCTTCCGCGGGACGGCGGCGCTGGGTCTCGTCGAGCTCGTGGGGCGGCTGGTGCCGCTCTTCCGCCCGCAGACGCTCCTCGTCGACCCGGAGCCCCGCCTGCGGGCACACCCGCCCGGATCCGCCCGTGCGGGTTGAGGTGCGCGGGCTCGCCAAGCGCTTCGGGAACGTGGAGGCGCTGCGCGGCGTCTCCTTCGAGCTCCCCGCCGGGCGCCGCGTGGCGCTCGTCGGCCCCAACGGCTCCGGCAAGTCCACGCTCAATCGCGCGCTCATGGGCCTCCTGCGCTGCGAGGGCGAGGTGTGGCTCGATGGTGCCTCGCTCCGCGAGGACGGCCTCGCGCTGGCGCGGCGCCGCGCCTACGTGCCCCAGATCGCGCCGTCCTTCGCGGTGCCGGTGGGCGAGCTGCTCCTGGCCCTGGTGCGGATCCGCGGCGCGAGCCTCGCGCGGGTCGAAGAGCTGGCGGGGCGCCTCGACCTCGACCTCGGCTCCCTGCGCCGGCAGCCCTTCCGCGGCCTCTCGGGCGGCACCAAGCAGAAGATCCTGATCGCGCTCGCGCTGGCCTCCGGGGCCTCGCTCCTGATCCTGGACGAACCCACCGGGAGCCTCGACGCCTGGAGCCGCGAGCGCTTCCCGGCGCTCCTGGAGGACTGCGCCCCGGGCGCCACCGTGCTCTTCTGCTCGCATCGGCTGGGCGAGGTGCGGCAGCTCGTGGACCACGTGCTCGTCCTCCACGAGGGCCGTCTCGTCCACGACGGGCCGGCGGATGCCTTCCTCGACTCCTCCACGCGGGGTCTCCTGGAGGTCCGGGCGGAGGGCAGCGCGGCGGCGCGCTGGCTCGAGGGCCGCGGCTTCCGGCGCGGCGGCGGCGACTGGTGGCTCTTCAGCGCTGCGCCGGCGGAGAAGCTGGGGCTCCTGGCCGAGCTCGGCCCGGCGCTGGGGCCGGCCCTGCGCGATGTGATCGCGCGGGACGGGGAGGCGCAGGTGCCGGCGCCCCGGGAGGGCGGCCATGGGCGCGTCTAGGCGGCGCGCCCTCGCCAGCGCCTTCGGGCTGGCCCTCGCCCTCGCCGCGGCGGGAGTGCTCGGCGCCGCGCTGTGGCGCGCCACGGCGCCCCCGGACGGGCCCGAGCCCGTGGCCTTCGACCGCACCCCCTGCGCGCGCTGCGGCATGCTGGTGAGCGATCCGCGCTTCGCGGCCCAGCTCCAGACCCGCGACGGCCGCGTGCTCCACTTCGACGATCCGGGCTGCCTCCTGCTCTACGAGCACGAGCGCGCCCCGGAGGTCCAGGCCCGCTGGTTCCGCGCTGCGCGCGCCGAGCGCTGGATCCCGGGCGGCTCGGTCGCCTTCGGGCCCCTCGAGCCGAGCCCGATGGGCTACGGGCTCGCCGCCCAGGAGCGCGGCGCGCCGGGGGCGCTCTCGCGGGCCGAGGCCCTGGAGCGCGCGCTGGCGCGGGATGCCGCGCGCCGGGGGGGCTAGGTGGGCTCCTGGGGTGCGCTCCTCGCGTTTGGCCGGCTCGACCTGGCAGAGGTCGTGCGCTCGCGCTGGCTCCTCGTCTGCCTGGCGCTCTACGCGCTCCTCGGCGGAGGCTTCGTGCTGGTGGGGATGCGCGAGTCCAGCGTGATCGGCTTCACCGGCATGGGGCGGGTGCTCTTCTCGCTCTGCCACGCCCTCGTGCTGCTGCTCCCCCTGATGGCGCTCGCGGTGACCGGTCAGGTGGTGAACCGCGCGCGCGAGGAGGGAGCCCTCGAGCTCTTCCTGAGCCAGCCGATCCCGCGCGCCGGCTACCTCGCGGCGGTGGTCGGTGTGCGCTACCTGGCCCTCGCGCTCCCCCTCGCGGCCCTGCTCCTGGGGCTCGCCGCCCTGGGCCGGCTGGCCTTCGGCCAGGCCGTCCCCTGGGCCTTCCTGGCGCGTTCGGCGGCGCTCTGCGCGGCCCTGCTCTGGGCCTTCGCCGCCCTCGGGCTCGCCACCTCGGTGCGGGTGCGGAGCCCGGCGCGCGCCATGACCTACCTGATCCTCTTCTGGATCACCGGCACCGCGCTCCTCGACTTCGGCCTGATCGGGGCCCTCCTGCGCTGGCGGCTCGATCCGCGGGCCGTCTTCCTGCTCGCGGCGCTGAACCCGGTCGAGTCGGTGCGCCTGGCGCTCCTGGCGGGTGCGGAGCCCGACCTCGCGACCCTGGGGCCCGTGGGCTTCTACCTCTCCCAGCGCCTGGGCAGCTCGGGGCTCCTCGCGCTGGGTCTCGCCTGGCCCGTGCTCTTCGGCAGCGCCGCGTGGGGGCTCGCCCTGCGCTGGTTCCGGCGCGGCGACGTCGCCTAGCTCCGCTCCGACCCGAAGGAGAAAGGGGGACCTGATGGACCACGCGATCGAGCGCTTCTACCGCTTCCTGGGAAGGTCGCTCGTCTTCCGCTCGCGCGTGTTCCTCGGGCTCCTCGTGGTCCCGCTCGCGCTCGCCGCGACCGCCCCGCTCTGGCGCATCCGGCTCGAGGCGCCCCAGTACCCGCAGGGTCTCGAGCTCCGGATCTACGCCCACACCGTCGACGGAGACCTGCAGGAGGTGAATACCCTGAACCACTACATCGGCATGCGGCGGATCGACCGCGCCACGCTCTCCGACCTGGACTGGATCCCCTTCGCGCTCGGCGCGCTCGCCCTCCTCACGCTGCGGGTCGCCTCGATCGGCGACCTGCGCTCGCTGGTCGACCTGTGCGCGCTCTTCGCGTACTTCTCGGCCTTCTCCTTCGCCCGCTTCGCCTACCAGCTCTGGGTCTTCGGCCACCACCTGGACCCGAAGGCGCCCTTCCGCGTGGAGCCCTTCACGCCGGCTCTGCTCGGGACCAGGCAGATCGCGAACTTCACGACCACGGCCCTGCCGGGGCTCGGGACGCTCTGGATCGGCCTCTTCGCCCTGGGCCTCGCCGCCGCGCTCGCCTGGAACCTCCGCAACTTCCGCCGCGGCGTCTGAGGCGGGGACGTTCCTTGCGTTATTGCGAAACGCGGGTCCGAGGGCCGCGCATTCGCACGCGGTGTGTCGGCGTTTCGCAATAACGCAAGGAACGTCCCCGCCCGCTTCAGGCGATGGCGCGGGACTCGCGCAGCTTGGCGATCTCGGAGGGATCGAAGCCCCAGTCGGCGAGCGCCGCGTCGGTGTGCTCGCCGGGCCGCGCCGGCGGGCCCTGGATGGCGCCCGGCGTGCGCGAGAGGCGCGGCGCCGGGGCGGGCTGCAGCTGGCCGTGGTCCTCCACGAAGGTGCGCCGCGCCGCCAGGTGCGGGTGCGCGGGCGCCTCCGCCAGGGAGAGGACCGGCGCGAAGCAGACGTCGCTCCCCTCCAGGAGCGCGCACCACTCGTCGCGGGTCTTGCTGCGGAAGATCTCCCGCAGGCGCTCCTTCAGGCCCGGCCAGGCGCTGCGGTCGTGCTGACGCGGGAGCTCCCCTCCGGCGAGCCCCAGCTTCGCGAGCAGGAGCTCGTAGAAGGGCCGCTCGACGGGGCCGATCGAGACGTAGCGGCCGTCGCTCGTCTCGTAGCAGTCGTAGAAGGGAGCGGCCCCGTCGAGCAGGTTCTGGCCCCGCGCGTCGCTCCACAGCCCCATGTGCCGCATGCCGTGGATGAAGGTCATGAGGTGCGCGGCCCCGTCCACCATGGCCGCGTCCACCACCTGACCCCGCCCCGAGCCCTCCCGCTCGACCAGCGCGCACACCACTCCGAAGGCCAGGAAGAGCCCCCCGCCCCCGAAGTCGCCCACCAGGTTGAGCGGCGGCGGCGGCGGCTCGCCCGGGCGCCCGATCGGGTGGAGCGCGCCGGCCAGCGCGATGTAGTTGATGTCGTGGCCGGCGGCGCGGGCCAGCGGGCCCTCCTGCCCCCAGCCGGTCATGCGGCCGTAGACGAGGCGCGGATTGCGCGCCAGGCACGCGTCGGGGCCGATCCCGAGGCGCTCGGTCACCCCCGGCCGGAAGCCCTCGAGCAGCACGTCGGCGCGCTCCGCGAGGCGCAGCACCACCTCCACCCCGCTCCGCTCCTTGAGGTCGACGGCGGCGCTGCGCCGGCCGCGCACGAGGAGGTCGCCCGGCTGATGGATCGGGTCCTCCTCCGCCGACAGCCCCGGAGCCAGCGCGCTCCTCACGGCCTGGGGCCGGTCCACGCGCAGCACCTCGGCGCCCATGTCCGAAAGCAGCGTGGCGCAGTAGGGGGCAGGGCCGATGCCGGCGATCTCCAGGACCTTGACTCCGCGCAGGGGACCCATGGCACTCCCTCCCGCTCAGGACGTCTCGCGAAAGCGGCGAAAATCGGGCTCGCGCCGCTCCAGGAACGCGCGCAGCGCCTCGAGGTTCTCCGGAGAGCCCGCGCGCTCGCGCATACCGGCGTCCTCGGCCTCGAGCGCGGCGCGGATGGCGGCCGCGTGGGGGAGGCGCAGCGTGCGCTTGGTGGCCTGGAGCGCCGCCGCGGGCCAGCGCGCGATCTCGCGCGCCCGGGCCAGCGTCGCCTCGAGGAGGTCCGCGTCCGGAAGGGCGCGGGCCGCGATCCCGAGCTCGACCGCCCGCGCCGCATCGATCCACTCCGCGGTGTAGAAGAGCTCAGCGGCGCGCTGGACGCCGATCGCCGCTGCCACGAGGTAGCTGCTCGCGCCCTCGGGCACGAGGCCGAGGCTCACGAAGGGCAGCCGCAGCCGCGCGCTCTCGCCCGCGTAGACCACGTCGCAGTGGAAGAGCAGGGTGAAGCCGATTCCGACCCCCACCCCGCGCACGGCGGCGAGCAGCGGCTTGTCGAAGGCCAGCAGGGCCTCGAGGCAGCCCCGATAGCCGTTCGGGTGCCCGTCCGCGCGCGGCTCGGCGGCGCCCCCGAAGGCCGCGAGGTCCTGGCCGGCCGAGAAGTCGCCGCCGGCGCCGGTCACGACCGCCACGGCGACGCGGGGGTCGCGGCGCGCCTCGTCGAGGGCGTCGCGCAGGCCGTCCCACTGGGGGTCGTCGAACGCGTTCTTCTTCTCGGGCCGGTTGAGCGTGAGGAGCAGCACCCCGCCCTCGAGCCGGCGCAGGACCGGCTCGCGCCGCGCCCCGGCGCTCACGGCTCGCGCCCTGCGCCCGCTGCGCGCGGCGCCGGGTCCTCGGCCAGCGAATCGAGGGCGGCCAGCAGCGGGCGCGCCTTGGCGAGGCTCTCGCGCCACTCGGCCAGCGGCTCGGAGTCGGCGACGATGCCGCCGCCCGCGTGCGCGAAGGCGCGCCCGCCGCGCACCAGCAGCGTCCGGATCACCACCGAGAGGTCGGCGCCGCCGCGGACGTCGAAGTAGCCCAGGGCCCCCGCGTAGATCCCGCGCCGCACGGGCTCGAGGCGGGCCAGGAGCTTCATCGCCGCGATCTTGGGCGCGCCCGTCATGGAGCCGGGCGGGAAGGCCGCGCGCAGGAGGTCCACCGCGTCGCAGTCGCGGCGCAGGCGGCCGCGCACGCTGGAGACCATCTGGAAGACGCCGGCGTAGGCCTCGATGGCCATGAGCTCCGGCACCTCGACGCTGCCGGTCTCGCAGACGCGCCCGAGGTCGTTGCGCACGAGGTCGACGATCATGAGGTTCTCGGCGCGCTCCTTGGGCGAGGACTCGAGCTCGCGGCGCAGAGCGGCGTCCTCGAAGGGGAAGCGCCCGCGCGGGCGCGTGCCCTTGATGGGACGGCTCTCGACCCGACCGTCGGGATCGAGGCGCAGGAAGCGCTCCGGCGAGCTCCCGACGATGGCGACCTCCGGGAGCTCGAGGAAGCAGGCGAAGGGCGCCGGGTTCGCGCGGCGCAGGGCCCGGTAGAGGTCGAAGGGGTCGCCGGCGAAGTCCCGCACCAGGCGGTGGGTGAGGCAGGCCTGGTAGACCTCGCCGCTCGCGATCTCGGCCTGCACCGCGTCGATGGCCTTCGCGTAGCTCTCGGCGTCGAAGAGGCCCTGGGGCCCGGGAAGGCGCCGCTCCCCGCCTCGGGCCTCGCGCGGCGGGGCGGCTCCGCGGCCGGGCGTCGGGCGCGCGATCTCGCGCAGGAGCTCCCCGGCCGCCCGCGCCGCGGCGGCCTCGGCGCTGCGGCGCTCCGCGCCGAAGCCCAGGCCGCAGGCCAGGAGCCGCCGGGCCTCGTGATCCCAGGCGAGCACGCGGTCTGCGAACAGCAGAACCAGGTCCGGGAGCCCGAGATCGTCGCCGCCGCCGGGGGGGAGCTCTTCGAGGTGCTGGGCGAGCTCGTAGCCCAGGTAGCCCACGGCGCCCCCGGCGAAGGGAACCGGCGCCTCCGCGCCGGTGGGGCGCTCCTGCGCCAGGAGCGCCCGCAGCACCTGGAAGGGATCCGCCTCGAACGCGCGCCGCCCGGGCGCGAGGCCGGGCCAGGCCGGCCGGCGGCACTCGAGCTCGACGCGTCGCCCTCGCGCCCGCGCGACCAGCCAGGGATCGGCCCCGGCGAAGGAGTAGCGGCCCAGGCGCGCCGAGGGGAGGGCGCTCTCGAGGAGCCACGGGCAGGCGAGGTGGCGCAGCGCGCGAAGGAGCGCGATCGGGTCCTCCTGCGGGCTGACCTCGCGCACGCAGAGGGCGCTTCGGGCTTGATCGAGCCGCACCGCCGGGGCCTCCGAGAGGAGCGGAGGCTATCGCAGCCGCTGGCCCGGGGCCTGCTAGGGTTGCGGCGTGAAGCGCGTGCTCTTCTACCACGCGAGCTGTCCGGATGGCTTCGGCGCGGCGTGGGCCGTGCAGCGCGCCTGGGGCCCGGGGGCGCGCTACGTGGCGCGGGGCCACGAGGACCGCGTCGACCCGGGCTCCGTCGAGGGCCAGCTCGTGGTCTTCGCCGACATCGCGCCCCGGGAGGACGAGCTGCGCGAGCTCGCCGAGGTCGCCGCCCAGGTCGTCGTGCTCGACCACCACGTCTCGGCGCGCGACCGCTTGACCGGCGATCCCTCCCTGGAGAACCTGCTCGCTGCGGGCGGGCACGAGCTGCACTTCGACCTCGGGCATTCGGGCGCCATCCTGGCCTGGCGCTACTTCCACCCGCGCGAGCCGGATCCGGAGCTCTTGCGCTACGTCGAGGACCAGGATCTGTGGCACTTCGACCTGCCGCACTCGGAGCAGGTGAACGCCGCCATCGGCTCGCATCCGATGACCTTCGAGGCGTGGGACGAGCTCGCGGACCGGGGTGCGGCGCAGCTCGCGCAGGAGGGGGAGCCGATCGTCCGGCTCGACCGGGTCGAGGTCGAGCGCGCGCTGCGCACGGCCCACCCGGTGGCGCTGGCCGGGCGGCGCATCGAGGGCGTGAACGCGCAGCGCAGCCGCAGCGCGATCGGGCACGCGCTGGCCAAGCGGGCCGCCTACGGGCCGAGCTGGGGGCTCGTCTACCGCCTGAGCGGCCGGCGCGTGGACGCCTCCCTCTACTCGCTGGGGGATCTCGACGTGGCGAAGCTGGCCGAGCGCTTCGGGGGCGGGGGCCACCGCAACGCCGCCGGCTTCCACCTGGCCCTCGAGGAGTGGCTCGCGCTCCTCATTTGACCCACTCGGAGGGGGTGAGGGTGCGGAGCGAGAGGGCGTGGATGTCGGAACCCATCTCCCGGGCGAGCGCCGCGTAGACCCGGCGCTGGCGCTCGAGGGAGCTCTGGCCCTCGAAGGCCTCCGCCACGACGAGGGCGCGGAAGTGGCCCCCGCCGGAGGCGGCCCCGGCGTGCCCGGCGTGGAGGTGGCTCTCGTCGATCACCTCCACGTGCCGGGCGAGAAGGCGCTCGCGCAGAGCGGTCTCGATGCGCTCGCGCCGGTCGTCCGCCCCCGCCACGCGGATCAGTCCTTGGGGAGACCGAGGATGCGCTCGGCGATGATGTTGCGCTGGATGTTGGGGGTCCCCCCGCCGATCACCACCTCGGCCCAGGAGAGCGCCTGCCGCTGCCAACGCCCGCCCTCCTCGGCGGCCTCGCCGTCCAGCGCTCCGCGGCTGCCCTGGATCTCGAGGGCGAGCTCGCCGAGCTCGATCTCGACGGCCGCGCGCTGGAGCTTGTTGATGCTGGTCTCGCTGCCCACCGGCTCCCCCTTGAGCTGCTTCGTGAGGGAGCGCATGCCGCTGAGCCGCATCGCCTCGATGCGCGTCCCCGCCCGGGCCAGTCGCCGGCGGACCCTCGGGTCCCGGCTGGCCGGCTGGCCGCCCCGCTCCTGGCGGCGCGCCAGCTCCTCGAGATCCTCGAGGGTGCGGGCGAGGCTCGCCACCTCCGAGATGCCCGAGCGCTCGTTGGCCAGGGCCGAGATGGTGACCTTCCAGCCTCCGCCCTCCTCGCCCAGCCGGTTCTCGACCGGGACGCGGACGTCGTCGAAGAAGACCTCGGCGAAGGTCTCGGCGCCGGCCATGTTCCGGATCGGCCGCACGCTGATTCCCGGCGTCTCCATGGGCACGAGCAGGCAGGTGATCCCGTCGTGCTTGTCCCGGGGGTTCGAGCTCGTCCGCACCAGAAGGATCATCCACTTCGCCCACATGGCGATCGTGGTCCAGATCTTCTGGCCGTTCACCACGTAGTGGTCGCCCTCGCGCACGGCCCGGCACTGGAGCGAGGCGAGGTCGCTCCCCGCCCCCGGCTCCGAGTAGCCCGTGCACCACTGGTAGGTGCCGTCCAGGATGTCGGGGATGAAGCGCTCTTTCTGCTCCTCGGTCCCGTACTGGACGATGGCCGGCCCCACCCACAGGAGGCCCATGAAGCAGGTGCCCAGCGGAGGCGCCTTGCGGCGGGCCATCTCCTCCTTGAGGATCACCTGCTGCATCAGGCTCCCGCCGCCCCCGCCCACCTCCCTGGGCCAGGAGAAGCCCACCCAGCGCTTCTCGCGCACCTTGCGGGTCCACTCGGCCAGGAAGGCCCCGTCGCGCCGCTCGGGAGGGACGAGGTTCTCGTCGAGGAAGGCGCGCACCTCCTGCCGGAAGGCCTCCTCCTCGGGCTCGAGGTTGAAGTCCATCAGAGTCCTCCCAGCGCGGCGATGCGCTCGTAGTGGAAATCGGAGTCGCCGAAGGCGGGCCGCGCCCATTTGGCGCGCTTCAGGTAGAGATGGGCGTCGTACTCGTGCGTGATGCCGATGGCGCCGTGGAGCTGGACCACGTCGATCCCCATCTGCGGGAAGAACTCGCTCAGGGTGGCCTTGGCCCGGGAGACCGCGAGGGGCGCCTGCTCCGGGCGCTGGTCGAGGGCCCAGGCCGCGTAGTAGAGCAGCGCCTTGGTGGATTCGAGGTCGGCGTACATCTGGGCGAGGGGGTGCTTCACGCCCTGGAAGCGCCCGATCGGCTGGCCGAACTGCACGCGCGCCTTGGCGTAGGCCACGGTCAGGGCCAGCGCGGCCTCGGCCGCTCCCACGCCCTCCGCCGCGACCGCCAGGGCGCCCCGGTCGAGGAGCGCCGCCAGCGCGGGCCAGCCGCTCCCCGGCGCGCCCAGAAGCTCCTCGGGACCCACGCGCACGCCGTCGAGCCGCAGCCGGCCCTGGCGCACGGTCCGGTCGATGCAGAGCTGGGGCAGGATCTGGAGGCCGCGGGCCCCGCGCTCGAGCAGGGCCAGGGAGATCTCCTCGGCGCCGGGGCCCTCGCGGAAGGCCACCACGAAGAGGTCCGCCGCCGGGGCATCGAGCGCGAAGTGCTTCTCGCCGCTCAGGACGCGGGCCGCGCCGTCGCGGGCACCGCAGAGGGCGATCCCGCCGGGATCGAGCCGGTCGCTGGCCTCGAGAAAGGCCAGGCTGCCGATGGCCGAGCCGCCCGCGAGGCGCGGGAGCCAGCGCGCCCGCTGCTCCGGGCTCCCGGCGCGCTCGATCGCCTGCGCGGCCAGCGTCGTCGCGAGGAGCGGGGAGGGGAAGAGCGAGCGGCCGGTCTCCTCGAAGAGCACGACGAGGTCGACCCAGCCGAGGCCGGCGCCGCCCTGGGCCTCCGGCAGGGCCAGCCCCAGCCAGCCGAGCTCGGCCATCCGCGCGAAGCTGCTGCGCGAGAAGCCCTCGGGGGTCAGGACGAGCTTGCGCACCTCCTCGAGCGGGCAGGTCTGGTCCAGGAACTTGCGCACCTCCGCGCGCAGGAGCTCCTGCTCCTCGCTGAATCCGAAGTTCATGGGGCGCCCCTCCGTGCCGGCAGGATAGCTAGACTGGTGGGCATCTCCGGGGAGGAGCGCACCGGCGGCGTCACCCGGCGCGGCGGCGGGCGCACCTTCAGGACAGGAGGCCCCGCCAGCGTGAACCGCCGCCCGCCCCGCCCCCTGCCGGCCTCTCGACCGCTCGCGGGGCGCGCCGCGCGCGCGCTGGTGGGCGCCCTGGCCGTCCTCCCCCTCGCGCTCGCCGGCGTGGCGGTTGCCGAGGAGACGGTGGCGCCGGGGGCCTCGGGGCGGCTCTACCCGGCGGCCCGCGCCCACCACCGGCACGGGAGCTGCGAGCCCCTGCCGCCGAACTCACCGGGTCGCGACGGCGTCCGGCGCCGCGAGGACGGCGCCCGGATCCACGAGGCCAGCGCCCGGCACCCCTTCCAGGTGGGCCATTACGGCCCCTGGCTCCTCGGGGGAGAGGCCTTCGTGCGCGTGGACGGCGTCGGGCCCGCGAGCCGCCTCTGGGTCCCGCTGCCCCTCGCCCCCGGCTGTCCCGACTGAGCGCAAGCCCGAAGGGCGCACCGGGGTGGACCAGCGCTTCTCAGCCTCGGGGCCGCCGCTGGCGGGCGGGGAGCGGATCCGCCGGCGCGTCGCCGCCCTCGACTGGGAGGGCATCGCGGCCGCCCTCGACCGCGAGGGCTACGCGCGGATTCCGCGGCTCCTCGCGGCGCCCGAGCGGCGCGCGCTTCTGGGTCTCTACGCCCGGGACGAGCTCTTCCGCAAGCGGATCGACATGGAGCGCCACCGCTTCGGCGTGGGCGAGTACAAGTACTTCGCCAATCCCCTTCCCCCCCTCGTCGCGGAGCTGCGCGAGGCCCTCTATCCGCGCCTCGCCCCCCTGGCCAACCGCTGGCTCGATCGGCTCGGCGCCGCCGGGCGCCTGCCCGGGAGCCTCGCGCGCTTCCGCGCCCGCTGCCGCGCCGCCGGGCAGACGCGGCCCACCCCGCTCCTGCTCCACTACGAGGCGGGCGGCTTCAACCACCTGCACCAGGACCTCTACGGCGAGGTCGCCTTCCCCCTCCAGCTCACCTGCCTGCTCAGCCAGCCCGGGCGCGACTTCACGGGCGGGGAGTTCCTGCTGCTCGAGCAGCGCCCGCGTACGCAGTCGCGGGGCGAGGCCATCGCCCTTCGCGCCGGGGAGGCGATCGTGTTTCCCACCCGGGAGCGCCCGGTCCCCGGCGCCCGCGGCTTCGTCCGCGCGCAGCTGCGCCACGGCGTGAGCCGGGTGCGCTCGGGCTCGCGCACCACCCTCGGGATCATCTTCCACGACGCGCGCTGAGCCGGGCCCCGAGGCGGGAAGACGTCCCTCGGGCCTACGCGGGATTGGCGGGGGGCTGATACCAGATCGGCGAGGTCCAGGCGCGCTCTTGGACCGCGCGGGGGAGGCCCGGGTCGGCGCAGGCGGCCGGGCGCTCGCCCTCGGGGAGCGACCGGCACAGGCGCTCGCTCCAGCGGCAGCTCGGGTTCTCGAGCACGCGGGCGTAGTAGACGGCCGGCCGCGCGGGGTCGAAGTCCGGGTCGCGCCAGCTCCCGCACAGGGAGTCGGCGCCCGGCCCGACGGGCTCGCAGGTGGCCGGGTCCACGCCCGCCGGGCCGCCGTCGGCGCGGGCCACCTCGACCACGGCCTGGTGGAAGAGGCCGTCGTCTCCCACCCAGCCCTTCACGATCTGCACCCGCTCGAGGAGGCCGCCCGGGTGGGCCGCCGTCCCCGGGTCGCGCAGCGCGGCCGCGGCGAAGACCGGCGCCCCGCTCGCCGCCGGGCGCCGCGGGAGGTCGCTCCCCATGGGCACGCCGCTCTCGTAGCCCCGCGCGACGAGATCGCGGCGGCCGCACAGGTCCAGGGGCAGGTCCCAGCCGGCGAACAGGCGCGGCTGGATGCGCGGCCCGCTGGTGGCGAAGGTCTCGCGGCGCCGCATGGCGTCGAAGAGGGAGTCGCGCGCGTTCTCCTCGGCGTAGATCCCCGCCAGGCCGCCGGGGTTCACCAGGGCCAGGTCGAAGCTCCGGCGCTCCTCCGGAGCCAGCTGCGGCACGCCCAGCGCCGCCGGCGAGGCCCACTCGTCGACGGAGCCCGGCGCGGCGTCGTGGTTGTCGGTGCTCCCGATCATGCCGAAGGCCAGGGGATTCGTGCCCAGGCGCTCGCGCTCGCGCAGCCCTTCGATGAGCGCGTAGCGCGCGAAGTCGAGGCGCGAGATGCAGCCGCGCAGACCGTTGCCACCGGTCCCCGTGTCGTCGCGGCAGTCCTCGTTGGGCGGGGCGAGCTTCCGGCGCTTCTCGAAGTCGCAGAGCTCGTCCGGGCCGCCCGCCACCTGCCACAGGCCGTTCATGCACTCGGACTCGCCCTTGAGCTGCATCATCTCGACGAGGCGGTCCATGGCGGCGCGCCGCTGCGCCGAGCGCCGCTGCTCCTCCAGGGGCTCGTCCCGGTAGTCGAGGCCGAGCAGGCGCCCGTTCGAGAGGTTCGGGTTGTGGGGGATGGTGATCACGTCGCAGCCGGTCCCGGCGGCGAGGCAGCTCTGCTCGAGCTTGCGCCAGAGCTCGGGCGGCGTGGGCGTGTCGATCCAGGACATGGGGAGCTCTGGCACCGCCGCGTTGCGGAAGATCACGTTGCGGTGCACCTTGCTGCGCTCCGGCGTCAGGCTGTACTCGAAGGCGTGGAAGGTGGTGAAGGTGCAGGCGCTGCTGCGGTCGTAGTGGCGCTCGGCGGCGGCCCGGATCTCGCCCCAGGCGGAGCCCAGGGCCGCCCGGCACTGGCCGAGCCCCTCCCCGCAGACGTCCTTCGAGCGCCCGAAGAATCCCACGATGCCCACGATGCGGGATTGGCTGCCGCCGCCGGCCAGCCACTGGAGCGGGCTCCCCTGCTCGCCCCGGAAGACGCGGCAGCCCCGGCTCTCGAAGGCCGGCGAGGCCGGGTCGCGGCACAGGCGGACCTCGCCGAGCCACTCCGCGTGGTCGGTCACGGCGGCGAAGTCGAGCGGGCGCTCCAGCTGCAGGCTCGAGGCCGGTCGTCCCTCGGCGTCGACCGGGGGGATGGCGAGGGCCTCGCCCCGGGCGAAGCGGTAGGCGTCGTCGGGCGTGCCCCGCGTTCCCGACGCGTTGGCATCCATGGAGAAGCTCGTGTGGACGTGCAGATCGCCGAAATGGGCGCGGCGCAGCGGGTCGCGCTCGGCGCAGGGCTCGCGCTCCTCGCGCACGCCGGCGAGCGGGGCCGGCACCGGCTCGCCCGGCCAGCCTTCGGAGCCGGGGTTCAGGCTGCAAGCGCTCGCGGCCAGCGCGGCCGCGAGCGGAGCACCCGCGGCGAGGCTCCTCCGGTGCATGGCACCTCCTTCGGGCCGGGAGCATGGCACAGGCCGGGCCTGGCGGGGCGAGGTGGCGAGGCCGCGCTCAGAAGGCGTGGGCGGTGCGCGGGAACTCGGCGGCGAGCCGGGCCTGCTCGAAGGGTGGGCGCAGGGCGCGGGCCACCGCCTCGCGGTCCAGCAGGGCGCGGTACTCGGGGGCCATGGCCCGCACCATGGGCGAGGCCAGGGCGCCGTAGAGGCGGTGCATGAGCGCGCGGCCGGCGCGGCCCAGGCGGGCCTCGATCAGGCCCACGTGGCAGATCTCGTCGGCCAGGATGTCGTCGTAGAGGAGACGGATCCGCTCCGCCACCGGGGGCTCGTCCGCGAAGAGCGCGAGGCCCTTGTCGCGCAGCAGCCGGAAGGTCGCGCAGCCCACCATCTCGGAGAGCCCCACGAGCGGCAGCCGCCAGCGCTCGGGCAGCGGCCCCCGCACCAGGAGCTCGATGAAGAGCCGGGCGGAGCGCGGGGGCGGGCGCTGGGGCACGGGCAGCCCGAAGAGCTCCACCACGTGGGCCAGGGTGCGGGTGTGATAGGTCTCCTGCAGGATCACGTGGAGCTCCTCCGGCGCCGCGTCCTCGCCGGGGCCGAAGCCATAGAGCCGGGCCAGCTCCACCCCGAAGCGCTCCCCCTGGTTCGCCTTCGCCGTGGCCAGGATCCAGAGCATCTCGTCGCCGAGCCCCGGCTCCGGGCGGCTCCGGGCGAAGTTTCGCAGGAAGGTGGTGCGGTCGAAGGCGCGCCGGGAGCGCAGGGGCTGCGCCTTCAGTCCGGCGAAGAAGGCCTCGCGCCGCGGGAGGGTCTCGCGGGTCGGGTCGGGCTCCCCGTCGCGGGTCCCGAGGAAGTTGCGGTAGGCCTGGATGGCGGGCTCGTTCATGGTGCGATCCCCCTGGCGAAGACGTCGATGATGCGCCGGAACTCGGCCAGGCGGTCGTCGAGGGCGTCCACCGCCGAGATCACGAAGCCGAAGAGCGCGGTGAGGAAGACGTCGGCGATCTCCTCGGGCGCGAGGTCGCTGCGCAGCTGGCCGCGCTCCTGGGCGTCGGCGAACCAGTCCACGAGCGCCACCACCAGGGGCTCGTGGGCGAGCTCCAGGTGGCGCGGTGCGCGCACGTACATGGCCACGATCTCGCGGGCAAGCGCCGGGTCGCCCAGGGAGGCGGCGTCCGCGGCCATGGCCTCGATCACGCCGGAGAGGAAGGCCGTCACCGAGCCCGCGCCCTCCGGAACGGCTCGGAAGCGCGCCACGATGGCCGCCTGGTGGCGCCGCTGGAGCTCGAGGAGCACGTGCTCCTTGGTGGGGAAGTGGAAGTAGAAGGTCCCGCGCGCCACCCCGGCCCGGGCGGCGATGGTCTCGATCTGGGCCTTCGGGAAGCCCTGCTCGCGGAACTCCGCCACCGCCGCCTCGTAGAGGCGGTTGCGGGTCTCCAGGCGCTGGCGCTCGCGCCGGCTCGGGGCCGGGGTCTCGGGAGCGGGGTGGAGCGAGCTGACCTGGGCCATCGCTGACGTTCATCAATAACGAACGTCAATGACGTCTGTCAACGATATTATTGCCCCCCAGGGGATCTCGGATGGCCCTCGGACCCCTCCTCGGTCCTCGAAGAGCCACCCGTGGAGCCCGCCGGAGCGGTAGGATCGGGCTCCCGCGGAGGGAAGGGGCCGCCCGTGGCCGAGCGCGTCTTCGTGGTCGGAGTGGGGATGACGGACTTCGTGAAGCCCGCCGCCCGGCCCGACTGGGACTATCCCGACATGGCCCGGGAGGCCGGCCAGCAGGCCCTCGCCGACGCGGGCATCGCCTACGAGCGCGTGGAGCAGGTGGCGGCGGGCTACTGCTTCGGCGACACCACCGCCGGGCAGCGGGCGGTGTACGAGCTCGGGCTCACCGGCGTGCCGGTGATCAACGTCAACAACGCCTGCGCCACGGGCTCGACGGCGCTCTTCGTGGCGCGGGGCGCCGTGGCCGGCGGCGCGGTCCACTGCGCCCTGGCGCTCGGCTTCGAGAGGATGGGCCGGGTGGCGAGCTACGCCGATCGGGCCTCCCCGCTGGAGCGGCACCTGCGCAGCATGGCGGAGCGCCACGGCCCCAGCGACGCCCTCATCTCGGCCCAGCTGTTCGGCAACGCGGGCCGGGAGCACATGGAGCGCTACGGCACGCGGCCCGAGTCCTTCGCGCGCATCGCCGTGAAGAACCACCGCCACTCGGTCCAGAACCCACGCGCCCAGTTCCGGCGCGAGTACAGCCTCGAGGAGGTGCTGGCGTCCCCGGAGATCTACGCGCCGCTCACGAAGCTCCAGTGCTGCCCCACCTCGAGCGGCGCCGCGGCGGCGGTGCTGGCCAGCGCGGACTTCGTGCGCGAGCACGGCCTCGGGGAGCGAGCCGTCGAGATTGCGGGGCAGGCCATGGCGACGGATTTCGCCAGCACCTTCCAGGGCGGCGACATCGCCAGGATCGGCGGCGACGTGACCCGCTCCGCGGCGCTGCGCGCCTACGAGGCCTCGGGCCTGGGCCCCGAGGACGTCGACGTGATCGAGCTCCACGACTGCTTCTCCACCAACGAGCTCATCAGCTACGAGGCCCTGGGCCTGTGCGCGCCGGGGCGGGGCGGCGAGCTGGGGGACTCCGGCGCAACCAGCTACGGGGGGCGCTGGGTCGTGAATCCCTCCGGCGGGCTCATCTCCAAGGGCCACCCCATCGGCGCCACGGGCCTGGCCCAGTGCGCCGAGCTCACCTGGCAGCTGCGCGGCGAGGCGGAGAAGCGGCAGGTGGAGGGGGCGCGCGTCGGCCTCCAGCACAACCTGGGGCTGGGCGGCGCCGCCGTGGTGACCCTCTACCGCCGGGACGCCGCGGGACGGGAGCGCCCCGGCGTTCGAACGATCCAGGAGGAGTGAAGAATGGCGGACACCCTGTATGCGAGGCTCGGCGGCTACGACGCCATCGCGGCGGTCGCAGACGACCTCCTGTCGCGGCTGACCGCCGATGGGCAGCTCGGCCGCTTCTGGAAGAACCGGGGCGAGGACGGCGTGCGCCGTGAGAAGCAGCTGCTGATCGACTTCCTGTGCGCTTCTGCCGGTGGTCCGCTCTATTACGTGGGGCGCGACATGAGGACGTCGCACCGGGGCATGGGCATCCGCGAGAGCGACTGGCAGATCTTCCGCCGTCACCTCGAGGCCACGTTGGACCGCTTCGCGGTGCCGGCCAGCGAACGAGCCGCGGTGCTCGGGTTCATCGATTCCACGAAGGGCGACATCGTGGAATAGAAGGGCCGCGCCCGCCCCCTGCCGGCGGCGATGAGATCAACGGGGAGGAGCGGCGCCCGGGCCCCGGGCCTCTCGCCCGGGGCCGGAGCCGGCCAGGCGAAGCGCCTGCTCGAGGTTCTTGCGCGCCCCCTCGAGACCCGGATCGAGCCGCAGTGCCGTGCGCAGGTGCGCGATCGCGCGGCCGTATCTCCCCTGCTGCGCGAGCAGCGCGGCCAGGTTGCCGTGGGCGACGGCGTAGTCCGGCTGCAGCTCGAGTGCTTGGCGCAGCGCCAGGACCCCTTCCTCGAGGCGGCCCTGCTTCCCGAGCACGTAGCCCAGGTTGTTGTAGGCGACGGGCCGGCTGCCGGCGCCGAGGGCGGCCGCCAGGCGCCACTGGCGAGCCAGTCCTTCGTAGTCGTGCCGCTCCTCCTGGTCCTTCAGGGGCGGGAGGTAGTCGAGGCCGAGTCGCGGGAGCTCCCCCGTGACCCGGAGCGAGCGAGCTGCACCGGCGACCATGGCCAGCGCGAGCACTCCCACGCCGAGGGCGAAGGCCAGGCCGAGGGCCGGCCGGCCCCGGTCCAGGCCTCGACGCGGCTTCGCCCCTGCACCGATCGTCATGGCCCGGACCGCGTGACCGCAAGGGTCGCGGCCAGGGCGCCGCGCTCCACGATCTGGCGATTGCCGTCGCGGCTCCCCAGTCGCCAGATGAAGGCGTCCACGAAGAAGTGGTGGAGATTGATGGTCGCGACGACCATCAGCATGCTCTCGACCACGCCGAATCCCGCCAGCAGGTACGCCTGGGGCAGGCACTCGAAGAGGCCGTACCCCAGCAGGAGGCTCCACGCGTAGAAGCGGAGCGCGTGGAATGCTCCCCCGTGCCGGTTGCCCGGCAGGGCCATCTGATCCCTCACGTGGAAGATCACCGCGATCGCCAGATACTGGAGCCCGTGGAAGACCGTGGCCCACACGAAGGCGTCCCGGTACCCGAGCACCACCCACCAGACGCCGTTGCTGAGCGGCAGGAGCACGCAGATCAGCGGGAGGGGTCGCCCTCGGCGCAGCCAGGATGCGACGTAGAGCAGAGCCGGCGCGCCGAATACCAGCACCGCCAGCCCGTGCGCCAGGGCGCCGCGCGCCGCCGCGACCGGAGTCGCCGCCAGCCAGGTCCCGGGGAGCAGCCAGCCCAGCCCGACGTCCGGGCCCGCGACGAAGGAGAGCCAGAAGGGGAGCAGACAGGCGAAGCGAAGCCACCGCTTCTCCGGCGGGTCGAGGAGGCAGCCGGATCGGTAGCTGTACATGACGGCCAGCCCGTACGCCTGCGCCGCGTAATGATAGGGCGACCAGGTCAGGTACAGGGACTGGACGTGGGGCCCGAGGATCTCTGCGTCGTAGACCGCGAGCGTGCACAAGCCCAAGGCGATCAGGGGAAACGCCATGGTCACGAAGGGCAGGGACTCGAAGCTGTCCGGCTTGGTGTAGAGCCGCACGCTGGAGGCCGCGAAGTGCGCGCTGTTGCAGGCCAGCGCCACGGCCCACTGCAAGGAGATCGCGCTACCGGCCAGCGCGACGCTGCCGAGGCGAAGGCCCTCGTTCATCGCGACGATCGCCACGATCACGAGGCTCGCTCCTCCCCCGATCACCAGGTAGTCGAAGAGCGGATGGAGGAAGGTGCGCCCCGCGAGCGCCGTCGCGACCGGCGCTGTGGTCCACACACGGGTCGGGTCCATGGCGGCTGGCTCCCACCGCCATTATCCCACGATCCGGTGAAAAGCCCGAAGAGGCCGCGGGCTCCGCTAGGACGCCTGGACCGGGATCACCCGGCTGCGCGGCTTCGCTTCCGCGGGCTTCGGAATGGCGATCTCGAGGACGCCCCGGGCGTAGGTCGCCCGGACGGCGTCGGCGTCGGCCTCGAAGGGCAGGCGCAGGTCGCGCCGGAAGCTGCCCCGCGCGCTCTCCACGCGCAGGAACCCTTCTCGCTCCTCCCGGTGCTCGTCCTTCCTCTCCCCTCGGATGCGGAGGACGTCGCCCTCGAGCGTCACGTCGAAGTCCTTCTCCTCGAGGCCCGGGAGCTCCGCGTAGACGCGCAGCTCCTCGTCGGTCTCGCGCACGTCCACCCGGGGCGCGAAGTCCGCCCCCTGGTCGACGGCCGGATCGGCCGCGAGGCCGCGCCAGAGATCGTCGAAGAGCCGGTCGAGCCCGCTCCAGCCGACTCCGCGCTGCGCGGGGCGCAGGACTCGCAGGGCACGGGGAACGAGAGTGTGGGTCGTCATGGAATCGATGCCTCCTTGCGCGGGCGGCGTGATCGGCTGCGTCGCGGCGCCGGATGCGCCCGCCGTCGACCCCATAGCTAGGCACGCCCGAGGCGGCGTCAAGGTGGACCCGCCGCGAGGCGTCGTCCCCAGGGGATCGAGTGCCGCAGGGGGACGCGCGCCCGCGCGCGGGGCCCGCCGGCTAGAGGCGGACGACGGCGACGAGGGCCAGGAGGCTCCCGAGGGCGGCGATCCCGTAGAGGGCGGTCGCCATCGCCGCGTCGCGCGCGGCGCCCCCGAAGTCGATGGCCAGCGAGCGCAGGTGGTGCGCGCCCTTCCAGAGCGGGAGCGCCACGAGCGCGAAGAGCACGAGCCGCCCGAGCAGGCCCCTGGCCAGGGCGTGGGCCTCGCCGTAGGAGAGCTGCGGCAGGAGGCCCAGCGGCGCCAGCACCCCCACCACGAGGAGCCAGCCCGTGAGGAGCATGGTGCCGATCAGGATGCCCTGGCCGAAGAGCAGCCAGATGGCGGGCTCGAGGCGGAGCAGGAGCTGCCTCATCCCGAGAGCCCTCCGGCGAGCGCGAAGGAGAGGAGCGCCGTCACGGCGAGCCAGGCGCCGTAGAGGAGCGCCGCGATCACCGGCGCGGGGGGCGGCTTGAGCGGCCCGATCCGCGGCGGCTGCGCCTTGGGGAAGAGCCGGAAGAAACGCACCGCCACGAAGCAGACCCCGGCGAGGGAGAGCGCGTGGAAGAGCACGGCCCCAGGGCTCGCGAGCTGGCGCTGGGCCGCGTCGAAGGCCGCCGGCCCGCTCCCCAGGGCCCAGACCACGCGCAGGACCACGAGGCCGCAGAGCAGGTAGAGGGCGCCGGTGGCGTCGAAGAGCGCGTAGGACAGGTAGCGGCCGCGAAACGGGAACTCGTCCGGCATGCGCGGCGGCGCCGTGCGGGTGCGCCCGGGGCGCGCGGGGGTCATGGCGTGGGGGTGGGCCAGCCGCGCCATGGCTACTCGCCCCCTCGCCGCGGCAGGACCAGGCCCCGCGCCCAGTCGATCACCGCGTTGAACTTGGCCTGGTTGATGGCGGCGGCGGGGTCCACGTGCTTGGGGCAGACCTCGCTGCACTCGTTGGCGTAGGAGCAGGAGAAGACCGTGCCCTCGCCGCGGAAGATCTCGTTGCGCACCGCGGCGCCCTCGTCGCGGGAGTCGAGGCTGTAGCGGTGGCCCAGCGCGATCGCCGCAGGTCCCAGGAACTCGGGCTCGTTCGCCACCACCGGGCAGGCGGAGTAGCAGAGCATGCAGTTGATGCAGTAGCTGAACTGCTTGAACTCCTCGAGCTGCTCCGGCGACTGGCGGTGGGTGCCCTCCTCGAGGGCGCGCTCCTTGGCCCGGAGGATGAAGGGCTTGACCTGCTTGAGCTTCTCCAGGAAGCCCTCGAGCTCCACCACCAGGTCCCGGATCACCGGAAAGTTCGCGAGGGGCGCCACCTCCACCCGCTCGCCGTAGTCGGCCAGCGAGTCCTTGCAGGTGAGGCTGGGCTTCCCGTCCACCATCATCCCGCAGCTCCCGCACACGGCCATGCGGCAGGACCAGCGGTGGGAGAGGGTCCCGTCGATCTCGTCCTTGATGAAGTTGAGGGCGTCGAGGACCTTCCAGTCCGGCTGGACCGGCACCTCGTAGCTCTCCACCCGCGGCACCTCATCCCGGTCCGGGTCGAAGCGGGTCACCACGAACGTCTTCTTCGCCACGTCGCTCATCAGTACTTGCGCTCCTCGGGCTCCCAGGTGCCGAGCGTCACGGGCTTCTGGCCCAGGCGCGGGCCCGCGGGATCGAAGTGGCACAGGGTGTGGTGCAGGAAGCCCTGGTCGTCGCGCTTCTTGAAATCGTGGCGCGTGTGGGCCCCGCGCGACTCCCGGCGGCCCAGGGCGGAGAGGGCCACCGCCTCCGCCACGTCCAGCAGGTTCCCCAGCTCGAGGGCCGCGACGAGCTCGGTGTTGAAGACCCGGCTCGGGTCCTCGAGGCAGAGGTCCGCGTAGCGCCCCTTGAGCTGGGCGATGGCGCGCACCGCGTCCTGCATCGAGGCCTCCTCGCGGTAGACCCCGCAGCCCCCTTCCATGGCCTTCATCATCTCGCGCCGGATCTGCGCGAGCTTCTCGCCGCCCTTCTGCTTGCCGCGCAGGGTCTCGATGCGCGCCGCCTCGGGCTCCGCCGCCCGCCGCAGCGCCTCGTCGCCGCCGGCGCTGGCGCCCTTCGCGAAGCGGACCGCGTGCCGCGCCGCCCGGGCCCCGAAGACCAGGCACTCGGTGAGCGAGTTCGATCCCAGCCGGTTGGCGCCGTTGAGCGAGACGCAGGCCGCCTCGCCGGCGGCGTAGAGGCCCGGGACGCTGGTGGCGCCCTCGATGTCGGTGTCGACGCCCCCCATCATGTAGTGGACCACGGGGCGCACGGGGATCGCCTGGTGGACCGGGTCGACGCCGACGTAGGTCCGGGCCAGCTCGCGCACCATGGGGAGGCGCCTCTCGATCGCCTCCTCGCCCAGGTGGGTGAGGTCCAGGTTCACGTACTCGCCGTAGGGGCCCTTGATGCCGCGGCCGGCCTCGATCTCCTGGACGATGGCGCGCGAGATCATGTCGCGGGGCCCGAGCTCGGCCTTGGTGCCCACGCCGTAGTCGCGCTCGACGAGGAAGCGCTCGCCCTGGGCGTTGCGGAGGTGGCCGCCCTCGCCCCGGGCCGCCTCGGTGATGAGGATGCCGGTGCCGGGCAGGCCCGTGGGGTGGTACTGGACGAACTCCATGTCCTTGAGAGCGACGCCGGCGCGGTACGCGAGCGCCATGCCGTCGCCGGTCTTGATGTTCCCATTGGTGGTGAAGGGGAAGCACTTGCCGGCTCCCCCGGTGGCCAGGATCACGGCGCGCCCCGCGATCACGCGCACCACCCCCTCCCGGACGTCGAGGGCCGTGACGCCGCGGACCGCGCCGCCCTCGACCAGGAGCCTGGTCACGAACTGCTCGTCGTAGCGCACGATGCGGTCGAAGCGCAGGGAGTGCTGGAAGAGCGTGTGCAGCATGTGGAAGCCGACCTTGTCGGCGGCGTACCAGGTGCGCTTGGTGGTCATGCCGCCGAAGGGGCGCGTCGCCACGCTGCCGTCCTCGTTGCGGCTCCAGGGGCAGCCCCAGTGCTCGAGCAGCGTGAGCTCCTGGGGAGCCTCCTGCACGAAGTACTGGATCACGTCCTGGTCGCCCAGGAAGTCAGAGCCCTTGACCGTGTCGTAGCCGTGCATCTCGAAGCTGTCGTCGGAGCGGGCCACGGCGGCGGCCCCGCCCTCGGCGGAGACCGTGTGGCTGCGCATGGGATAGACCTTCGAGACCAGCGCCACGGAGAGCGCGGGATCCTGCTCCACGGCGGCGATGGCGGCCCGCAGCCCGGCCGCGCCTCCCCCGACGATGACCAGGTCGTGGCGCAGGATTTCGAGCAAGCTCTGGTTCCTCGACGGGTTCGGACCGGAGGGAGCCATTTGTAACGAATTCGGCTGCGAAGGGGAAGGGAGCTCAGGCACCCGCTGCCGGGCGGGATCCCGCGGCGCCGAGCCGGGCGGGCTCCTGCTGGGTGAGGCAGTGGATCGAGCCGAGCCCCACCACGAGCTCCCGGCACGGAACCCCCACCACCTCGCGGTCCGGCAGGCACTCGCGCAGCACCGCCAGGGCGCGCGCGTCGCTCGCGGCCCCGAAGGTGGGGACCAGCGCCACGCCGTTGGCCAGGTAGAAGTTCGCGTAGCTCGCGGGACAGCGCTGTCCGTTCGCGAGCCGGGGCGGTGGCATGGGGAGCGGCGTCAGCCGGAAGGGCTTGCCCTCCGGATCGCGCAGGGAGCGCAGCCGCTGCCAGTTGGCCTGGAGCGGCGCGTGGTTCGGGTCCGAGGGGTCGGGCTCGAGGGCGGCCGCGATGGCGTCGGGGGCGACGAAGCGCGCCACGTCGTCCACGTGCCCGTCGGTGTCGTCGCCGCAGATGCCTTCCCCGAGCCAGAGGACGGCGCGGGCGCCGAGCCAGCGCGCCAGCCGCTCCTCCATCTGTTCGCGGCTGCGACCCGCGCCCCGGTTGGGGTGGAGCAGACAGGCCTCGGTGGTGAGGATCGCGCCCTGCCCGTTCCCGTCCACCGAGCCGCCCTCGAGCACGAAGCCGGGCTCCAGGCGCTGCGCCCCGAGCCGCTCCGCGATGCGGCGCGGGACGGCGTCGTCGAGATCCCAGGGCGGGTACTTCCCGCCCCAGGCGTTGAAGCCGAAGTCGAGCAGCAGCAGCGCGCCGTCGGCGCCCACCGCGAAGAGGGGGCACGTGTCGCGCGCCCAGGCGTCGTTGGTGGGGACGTGCAGGAAGCGCAGGCCGCGTTCGAGATCGACGCCTTCGGCGGCGAGGGCGCGCCGGGCCTCCTCCTCCATCGCCGCGTCGCGCACCAGCAGGCACACCGGCTCGTGGGGCTGGAGCGCGCGCAGGATGCCGGCGAACTCGCGGCGCGCGGCCGGGAGGCGTCCGGGCCAGGTCTCGGGATTGTGGGGCCAGGCGAGCCAGGTGGCTGCGTGGGGCTCCCACTCGGCGGGCCAGCGCAGGGCCGGGCGCGGGGGCTCGGCTCCGCTCGCCTGCGGCTCGCTGCGCGCCCTTCGGGCCATCCACCGGGCCTCCGCTCGCCTGCGGCTCGCTGCGCGCCCTTCGGGCCATCCACCGGGCCTCCGCTCGCCTGCGGCTCGCTGCGCGCCCTTCGGGCTGGCCCTAGTCCCGGAAGCGCCGGACGAGCTCGCCGTAGGCGTCGATGCGGCGATCGCGCAGGAAGGGCCAGAGGCGCCGCACGCGCTCGATCTCGCCCAGGTCGCAGTCCACCACCAGGGTCTCCTCCGCGTCGGCGGAGGCCCGCGCCAGCACGCGCCCGAACGGGTCCGCCACGAAGGACTGGCCCCAGAAGCGGATGGCCTCCTCGCGTCCGACGCGGTTCACGCTCGCCACGAAGACGCCATTGGCGATGGCGTGGGAGCGCTGAACCGTCTCCCAGGCCTCGTGCTGCGCGGCGTCCTCTTCCCAGCCCTCGTCGAACTGCCAGCCGATGGCCGTGGGGTAGACGAGGATCTGCGCGCCCGCCAGGGCCGTGAGGCGGGCCGCCTCCGGGAACCACTGGTCCCAGCACACGAGGGGACCCACGCGCGCGTGGCGCGTGGCGAAGGCGCGGAAGCCCAGGTCCCCCGGCGCGAAGTAGAACTTCTCGTAGTAGAGGGGGTCGTCGGGGATGTGCATCTTGCGGTAGAGGCCCAGGAGCTCCCCGCCCGCGTCGATCAGGGCGACCGTGTTGTGGTAGAGGCCCTCGGCGCGCCGCTCGAAGAGGGGGGCGGCGATCGCGAGGCCGCGCGCGGCGGCGAGCTTGCCGAGGGCCTCCGTGGTGGGCCCCGGGACGGTCTCCGCCAGCGCGAAGCGCTCCGGGTCCTCGGCCTGGCAGAAGTAGCGGGAGCGGAAGAGCTCGGGGAGGCAGACGAGCTGCGCGCCGCGCTGCGCCGCCTCCTCGATGCGCCCGAGCGCCCGCGCGAGGTTGGCCGCCGGGTCCTCGGAGCAGGCCATCTGGACCAGGGCCACCCGCACCGGCTCGGGGCTCGCTCGCCGCATGGCGTCTGCTTACCCCAGGCCCGCCCCGCACACAACGCGAGCCGCCGGGCGCGGCCCCGGGCTTGGCCCGGCCGGGCCCGCCGCGCCCGCGCCGGCCGGCCGCCACCCGCTGGGGCGCCCCCGGCGCCCGCCCCCTACCCTCCGGACATGGCCCGGGAGCTTTCTCCCCGCTGCTGGCTCGTGGACGGCTACAACGTGCTGCACGCGGTTCTGCTGGGGGAGCGCGGGCGCGGGGGATCCTGGTGGAGCGAGGCCCTCCGCAACGGGCTCCTGGCCCGGGCCGGGCAGCTGGCCGACCCCGGGGCCGAGGTCTGGGTGGTCTTCGACGGCGCGCGGCCCGACGCGGGATCCGAGGCGGCGGCCGGCGCGCGGGTCCGCCAGGTCTTCGCCCCCTCCGCCGACGACTGGCTCGTGGCCCGGGTCCGCCAGGCGCCCCGGCCGGAGGAGCTCGCCGTGGTGACGGCCGACCGCAAGCTCGCGGACCGCGCGCGCCAGCGGGGAGCTCGCGTGGTCTCGCCCGGGGAGTTCCTGGCCCGCTGCGGGCGCTCCGCACCGGGCGGCGGCGCTGGCACGACCTGCGGGTGATTCCCAGCGCCTCCGAGTCAGGCCGGCAGGGCCGGGAGGCCCCGCCCCCAGGCGCCGCTTGACCCGAGGAGCCCTCCGGAAATAAGGTGGGCGACTCATGGCCGAATCCCCCCTGCACGCCGCGCGCGAGACCGCCTCCCTGCGCTTCGCGCGCTTCGTGGTGCGAAACCGCTTCCCGGTGGCGCTGCTCCTGATCGGGATCTCCCTCTTCTTCTTCTACCCGATCCTCAACCTGGGAACCTCGGCCCTCGGGCTGCCGCTCCCGGGCCCGGTCGTGCGCATCGACACGAATGCCCGCGACCTCTTCCCGGACCACCCCTACATCCACGCCCTCGACAAGTTCTCGAAGCTCTTCGGCGGCTCCTCCCTGGTGGCCGCCGCCGTGGTGGTGGAGGAGGGGACGATCTTCACGCCGGAGGCCCTCGCCGTCGTCCGGGAGGTCACGCGGCGCATCGACGGCGTCGGATTCGACAGCCACTCGGAGGAGCGGGACGCGCTCCGCGAGACCCTCGAAGCGGACGCGTCCATGACCCCGGAGCGGGTGCGCGAGACCCTCGACCGCACCTTCCCGCCCTACCCGGTGAACCACGACCAGGTCAGCTCCGTCGCGCACCCCAGCACGCGCATCCTCCAGATCCAGGCCGACGGCAGCATCGAGGGCGACGTGATCATGAAGCGGGTGCCGAAGACCCAGGAGGAGGCCGAGGCGCTGCGCGCCCTGGTGCGCCAGAACCCGCCGGTGATCTTCGGCCGCATGGTGTCCAGGGACGAGAAGGGCGCGCTCATCACCGCCGGCTTCGTGACCGACCGCCTGAGCAACAGCCAGGTCTACGAGGCGGTCTTCGAGCACATCCAGAAGATCAAGGCGGACCTCGAGACCGAGAAGATCAAGATCTACCTCTCGGGCGAGCCCGTCCTGCGCGGCTGGGTCATCAAGCACGCCTTCGAGATCGTGCAGTACGTGGTGCTCACGATCCTGGTCATCTTCGGCCTGCTCTGGCTCTACTTCCGGCGCTGGCACGGCGTCCTCATCCCGGCCCTGGCCGCCCTGATGACCGTGATCTGGGGGCTCGGCTTCACGGGTTGGATGGAGATCAACTTCGACCCGCTGATCCTCGTGATCCCCATGATCATCACCGCTCGCGCCGTCTCGCACACGGTGCAGATGGCGGAGCGATTCTTCGAGGACTACGAGGTCTACCTCCCGCGCATCGGCGACCCGAAGCAGGCCCGGATCGAGGTCGCCACCGTCGCCATGAGCGAGCTCGTGGTGCCCGGCACCCTGGGGATCGTGACCGACGTGGCGGGGCTCCTCATGATCCTCGTGACCTCGATTCCCCAGATGTGGAATCTCGGCATCTTCGGCGCCTTCTGGGTCGCCTCGATCATCGCCACCGTCGAGATCCTGCACCCGGTGATGATCTGCTACCTGCCGGCCCCGAAGGAGCACGAGCACTTCCTGCCCCGCTTCATGATCTGGTTCACGCGCAGCGTGGGGAACGTCTGCACGCACCCGCGCTGGAAGTACGCGGTGGCGGCGGTGACGCTGGTGCTCTTCGTGGGCTCGACCTGGATCGCGCTCTTCCACTCGAAGATCGGAGAGGCCACGCCGGGTACGCCGCTGTTGTGGCCGGACCACGAGTTCAACGTGGCCAGCGCCGAGATCGCCCAGCGCTTCGGAGGGGTGGACTCGCTGGTCGTCTTCGCCGACGGCGATCGCCCCAAGGCGGCCGAGGACGATGCGGTGATCCGCGCCATGGAGCGCTTCGAGCGCCACCTCGAGGCCAACACCGGCCTGGGAGCGACGGTCTCCGTGGTGCCATTCCTGCGCGGCTACTGGCAGATGAACCACTACGGCGACCCGAAGTGGTACTTCATCCCCAACAACCTCGGGACCGTCCGGTCCATGATCTTCCAGCTGCGCCAGAACGGCCCTCCCGGCTTCATGCGGCCCTTCATGACCGACGACGGGCGCAAGGCCACCTTGGCGTTCTACTACCCGGACCACCAGGGCGACACGATCCAGTACGCGCGCCACTACGCGGAGGAATTCATCAAGCAGAACCCGCTGGGCCAGATCTCCGTGCGCCTGGACATGGACCAGGCGGCGCCCGACGCGAGCTACTTCGACCCCCAGAAGCTCACGGACATGTTCTACTACATGCTCGGGCCCATGTTGCCCACGCGGCACCACACGCTCGAGGTGCGGCGCCGCCAGGACGGCGGCAGCTACCTGGCCGAGCCGGTGAAGGTGCCGGCGGAGCACGGCCTGCCCGAGTGGCTGGAGCAGTTCCGCGAGGACGCGATCGCCGACTACGAGGAGGCCCGCGACTCGGTGGAGGAGGGCGAGGTCTTCACCTGGCCCGAGACCCTGGCCGAGTGGAGCCCCGAAGACGTCGACTACTGGTGGGAGGACGGGGAGTCCGGGATCCGGGCGGTCGCGGCGAACACGCGAGACCTGATCGTGGCCGACCTCAAGGCGGTGGACGATGCCCCCAAGTACCAGCCCACCAACGAGTTCGCGCGCGGTCTCCAGTTCGTGATGGCCGGCGGTAGCATGGGCGTGCTGGCGGCCATCAACGAAGAGGTCGAGCGCAGCCACGTCGCGAACATCTCGCTCATCTTCCTGGTGATCTTCGTCCTGCACTCGCTGACCTACAAGTCCGCTCCCAGCGGTGGAATCATCCTGCTCCAGATCGCGACGGCCACGATGCTGTCTCTGGCCTACATGGCGATCCGGGGCGTCGGGCTCAACATCAACACGCTGCCCGTCCAGTCCGTGGGCGTGGGGATCGGCGTCGACTACGCCATCTACATCGTGGATCGCATCCGCCAGGAGGTGGCCGACACCGCCGACATCGACGAGGCGGTGCGGCGGGCGGTCCGTACCACCGGCATGGCCGTGAGCTTCACGGCCACCACCATCGTGGGCGGCATCATCCTGTGGACGCTCTCGAACCTTCGCTTCCAGGCGGAGATGGCCCAGCTGCTCGTGATCCTGATGGTGATCAACATGCTGGGGGCCATCACCGTGGTTCCGGCCTTCTACTCGATCCTGCGGCCCAAGGTGGCGACGGCGCTCCTCACCGAGGAGCAGCGCGAGGCGATCCGCATCCAGAAGGAGCGCGAGAAGCGCCTGGGCCTGCGCGACGCCTCCGAGTAGAGCCCGGCTCGGCCGGTAGTCGCTCCGGGACGTTGACGGCGGTCCGGGCGCCGGTACGTTTCCGGCGCCATGCCCTACGACCCGAAGGAGATCGAGCCGCGCTGGCAGGCCTTCTGGCGCGAGAAGCGCGTCTTCGAGGCGCGGATCGACGCGACGAAGCCCAAGTTCTACGTGCTCGACATGTTCCCCTATCCGTCCGGCGCCGGGCTCCACGTGGGGCACCCGAAGGGCTACATCGCGACCGACGTCCTCTCGCGCTACAAGCGCATGCGCGGCTTCAACGTGCTGCACCCCATGGGCTGGGACGCCTTCGGGCTCCCCGCCGAGCAGTACGCCATCGAGACGGGCACGCACCCCCGCGAGACCACCCGGCGCAACATCGAGAACTTCCGGCGCCAGGTGCAGGCGCTGGGCATGGACTACGACTGGTCCCGCGAGATCGATACGACGGACCCGGAGTACGTGCGCTGGACCCAGTGGATCTTCTGCAAGCTCTACGAGCGCGGTCTCGCCTACCTGGCCGAGGTGCCGGTGAACTGGTGCCCGGCGCTCGGCACCGTCCTGGCCAACGAGGAGGTGCAGGACGGCAAGAGCGAGCGCGGGGGGCACCCGGTCGTCCGGATCCCCATGCGCCAGTGGATGCTGCGCATCACCGCCTACGCGGACCGGCTGGTGGACGATCTCGACCTCGTGGACTGGCCCGAGTCCATCAAGAAGATGCAGCGCGACTGGGTGGGTCGCTCGGAAGGCGCGCGGATCCGCTTCCCGCTCGCGGACCTTCCCGGCGAGGTCGTCGAGGTCTTCACGACCCGGCCCGACACGCTCTTCGGCGCCACCTACATGGTGCTCGCGCCGGAGCATCCGCTGGCGCTCCGGATCGCCTCGGCGGAGCAGGGTGCCGAGGCGCGCGCCTACGTGGAGCGGACGGCCTCCCGCAGCGAGCGCGCGCGACTGGCGGAGGATCGCGAGAGGAGCGGCGTCGCCACCGGGGCCTGGGCCCTGCATCCGGTGACCGGCGCGCGGCTTCCGATCTGGATCGCCGACTACGTGCTCGCGAGCTACGGGACCGGCGCCGTGATGGCGGTGCCCGCCCACGACCAGCGCGACTGGGAGTTCGCCCGGGCCTTCGGTCTCCCCGTCGTCGAGGTCGTGGCGGGGGGCGACGTCTCCCAGGCGGCCTTCACCGGCGAGGGCGTGAACGTGGGCTCCGGCTTCCTGGACGGTCTCCCGACGCCACAGGCCAAGGAGCGCATGATCGGCTGGCTCGAGGAGCGCGGCTCGGGCCAGCGCGCCGTGAGCTACAAGCTCAGGGACTGGCTCTTCAGCCGCCAGCGCTATTGGGGCGAGCCCTTCCCGATCCTGCACGCGCCCGACGGGTCGAGCCGGCTCGTGCCCGAGTCGGAGCTCCCGGTGCTGCTGCCCGAGCTCGAGGACTTCAAGCCCAGCGGCGCCTTCGAGCCCCCCCTGGCCCGCGCGCGCGATTGGCTCGAGGTGATCGACCCCGCCGGCGGAGAGACGCTGCGGCGCGACGCGAACACCATGCCCCAGTGGGCGGGGAGCTGCTGGTACTACCTGCGCTTCTGCGACCCGCGCAATCGGGAGGAGGCCTGGTCGGAGGAGGCCGAGCGCTACTGGATGCCCGTGGACCTCTACGTGGGCGGCGCCGAGCACGCGGTGCTCCATCTGCTCTACTCCCGCTTCTGGCACAAGGTCTTCTACGACCTGGGGCTCGTCCACACGGTCGAGCCGTTCCAGAGGCTGCTCAACCCGGGAATGGTCCTGGGCTACAGCTACCGCTACTTCGACGACAACCTCTCCGACGACCCCGGGGTGGAGCCCGCGCTCCACCCGGCATCGCAGGTGCGCTTCGAGGGAGAGACCCCCGTCCACGCGGAGAGCGGGCGCGAGCTCAAGGCGCGCTGGCTCGCTCCCCACGCGGTGCGCTGGAGCGGGGACGGAAAGCCCACGCACCCCGGGGCGCCCGGTCTCGTGCTGGAGCAGGTCACCGAGAAGATGTCGAAGAGCCGCGGCAACGTCGTGAGCCCGGACGACGTGATCGCCCGCTACGGGAGCGACGCCCTGCGGCTCTACGAGATGTTCATGGGGCCGCTGGAGAAGGGGGCTCCCTGGTCCGACGATGCGATTCCCGGGATGCACCGCTTCCTCCAGCGGGCCTGGCGCCTGCTGGTCGACGAGGAATCGGAGGGGGAGCCGCTCCTGGCCCTGGACCCGGGCGCCGGCACTCCCGACCAGGCCCGCCTCACGGCGCGTACGATCGCGGGCGTGAGCGAGGACGTGGAGGCGCTGCGCTTCAATACCGCGATCTCGAAGCTCATGGTCTTCGCCCGCGAGATCGCCGCCCTGGCCCCGCTCCCCCGGCACGCGGCGGAGGCCTTCGTGCGGCTGCTCTCTCCCTTCGCCCCCCACCTGGCCGAGGAGCTGTGGCGGCGGCTGGGCTTCGCGTCGAGCGTGGCGCTCGCGCCCTGGCCCGAGGCGGACCCGGCGCTCCTGGCCCCGGAGGTCGTTCGGCTGGTGGTGCAGGTGAACGGCAAGCGCCGGGACGAGATCGAGGTGCCCGCCGGCGCCGACGAGGCGGCCGTGCGCGCCGCCGCCCTGGCCTCGCCGAAGGTGCAGGCGCACCTGGCGGGCCGCGCGCTGCGCCAGGTGATCGTGGTCCCGGGCCGGCTCGTGAACCTGGTCGGCTGATCCGCCCACCCCCGGCCGGGGAGCTGCGACCTCCCCCCGGGGCGAAGCATCGGACTTTCGTCTCTGGTTCGTGTTCCTGCTATTTTTCTCTGCAGTCCACGTCTCCTTCCGCCGATCAGGAGGCACCTCGATGTAGGGAATCCACATCGAAGCGCCAGCCAGGCGCGCAGGAGACGGGCCGTGGCCCGACGCTCGAGCTCGGCGAACGCCGGGCCCTACGACGACCTTCCGATCCGGGGAGCCCGCCTCGAGCCCATCCGCTACGTCGAGCGGGAGCTCACGAGCCCGAGCGGCGCCACGGTCCGGGTGCAGGTGCCCGTCTACCCGCCCTTCCGGCTCGAGCCCAAGCCGAGCCCGCCGCCGGAGGCCGAGGGGCGCCGGCGCAAGGCTCCCCGGGTGGCCTCCCGCACGAGGCGCGCCTCCGGCCCGCCGGAGGGCGAGGGGGCCTGAGCGCCCCGCCCGCTGTCCCGCGCGGGGCCGGGCGCTAGTCGCCCGACTCCCGGCGCAGCAACCGGGCGCGTCGGCGCAGCCAGAAGACCAGCGAGCCGATCAGCGCCAGGGGGAGCCCGCTCAGCAGGAGCGTGGTCGCGAGGAAGGCCGCGCGGGTCTCGTCGCGGCCGGAGAAGCAGACGGCGCAGGCCTCGCAAAGCCCCGGGAAGAGCCACAGGAGGGCCGCGATCGCTCCCGCGAGCCACGCCTTCATCGCACCGTCCCCCCCGACCTCACCGGTCGATCCCAAGCCGACGCGACAGGATCGGCCAGACGCCCACCGGGAAATACCAGAGCACCCGGGCCGAGGCAAACGCACGGAAGGAGAACTCCTATAATAGTTCAACCGGCCCCCTTCCGCGTGGAGCTCTGCTTCAGGGCTTCGATCATCGCGTCAGGGGCGGAAGGTAGGCATTTTGAGGGGACCCGTGCCACTCAAGATTCGCACCTACTTCGATTTGACGGGACCCGATCGGTCGGGGCTTCCCGAGCAGATCGCCGCGCAGCGCAGGCGTGTCGCGGACCGCTTGGCGTGCGTGCGCCGGGTCGTGGCGGTGATGAGCGGCAAGGGCGGCGTGGGGAAGAGCTTCGTCACGGCGCACCTGGCCCGGGCGCTCGGCCGATCCGGGCGTGCGGTGGGCGTGCTCGACGCCGACCTGAACGGCCCGACCGCGGCGCGGCTGCTCGAGACCACTGGTCGGCCCGTCACCGTGCGTGGCGGCGCCGTCGAGCCCGTGCTCGGCGCGGACGGAGTGAGGCTCATCTCCATGGATCACCTGCTGGAGGACGGCCGTCCGCTCGCCTTCCGCGGGCCAGAGACGGAGAGCTTCGTCTGGCGCGGGGCGCTCGAGGCGGCCGCGCTGCGGGAGTTCCTGGGCGACGTGGCCTGGGGGACGCTCGAGGTGCTGCTCGTGGACCTGCCGCCGGGAATCCAGCGGTTTCTCGATCTCGCGGAGCTGCTCCCCGCGCCCCCGGGCGTCCTGACCGTGACGATCCCGACGGCCGAGTCCCGCGAGGCGGTGCGGCGCGCCTTGCGCACGGCCCTCCCGCAGAGGGCGGTCCCCCTGGGTATTGTGGAGAACATGGTGGGCCCGCCTTTCTACGGCGAGGCGGCCGAGGCGCTGGCACAGGAGTTTGCCATCCCCGTGCTCGCGCGCCTTCCCTGGCATCCCAGCCCTGACTGCTGGGACCTGTTGGCGGCGCGGCTGTGAAATTCCTCTGCGTCGACTGCGACCGGCAGATGGCCTTCGAGGAGCGCCAGCTCCCGGGCGATGGCACGCTCGCCGCCGCTTTCAGGTGTCCGGGCTGCGATCGGGTGGTCGCCATGCTCACGAATCCGATGGAGACTCAGCTCGTCGCGTCGCTGGGCGTGAAGATCGGGGGGCGCACGATTCCGGCGCAGCCGCTCGAGATGGTACGGGAGATGGTCGCCACGGGGAAAGATGAGGCCTTTGTGGAGGGGAAGGGGGACGAGGGAAGGGGGAAGGAGCCCTCCCCCGCCTGGTCCACCGAAGCGCAGGAGCGGCTTCTCCGGGTGCCGAACTTCGTGCGGGGGATGGTCAGGAAGATCTACGCGGACTACGCGAAAGAGCGCGGCCTCGCCGAGGTCACCCCGGCCGTGATGGACAAGGCGCGGGCGGACTTGGGGCTCGAGGGGATGTAGGTGAGTGACTTCGAGGAACGCTTTGTCCACCGCCTCAGGATCCGGATTGACCGCACGCTGTGCGTCGGGTTCGAGGACTGCGCCAAGGCCGCGCCAGAGGCGCTTCGCATGGACGACAGCGGCGTGGTGACGTTTGTCGAGCCGGAGCGGATCGAGCGGGAGCGCTTGGTCCGCGCCTGCGACCTCTGCCCGGTGGACGCGATCACCGTGTGGGACGACAGCGGCCGACAGATCGTGCCCTGACGCCGCAGGGGGCGTCCTTCCGCACCCCGAGACGGAAAGAGGAGGAGCCGGTGTACCGAGAGATCTTCGTTCCCGTCGACAACTCGCAGCACTCCGACTGGGCCGTAGACCGGGCGCTCGAGCTCTGCCGCAAGTCCAGCGGGCGCATCACCGGCAATCATGTCTACGCCGCCCGGCTCCACGACGTCCGCTTCCGCCAGCTCGAGACCGGCCTACCCGCCCGGTTCCAGACGCCCGAGGAGCTCAGGAAGCAGCGCAAGATCCACGACAAACTGATCGAGAAGGGGCTGCAGCTGATCGCGGACAGCTTCCTGGATCAGATGGGGAAACGCTGTGAAGCGGCGGGGGTGGCGCTCACGCGCCAGCTGCTCGAGGGCATCAACTACGAAGAGATCGTCAATGAGGTGAACCGCGGCGCCGGTCGCTTGCCGGGGCTGATCGGTTTCGACCCCAACCGCGCAGCGGGGTACGACGGCGGCGCGAAGGTGCGAAGCGACGTGCGGATGGGAGAGAACGGCCGGCTCGTCGCAGACGACGAGGACCATGCGGCGCGGCTCGTCGGCTCCTCCGGCCGACAGTACGACCTCGTCGTGATAGGCGCCCACGGTCTCGGCCGCCAGCCCATGTCCCAGCTCGGCGGCGTGGTGGCCCGCGCGCTGCGCGGCATCGCGAAGGATATGCTCATGGTCCGCGACGACCGGCCCCTCGTGGGCGGCCGGTTCCTGGTCTGCGTAGACGGCTCCTCGTACAGCTACAAGGCGATGCGCGTAGCGCTCCAGCTGGCGAATGACTTCGGGGGCTCGCTCTACGTGTGCAGCGCGTTCGACGTGGAGTACCACCACGTGGTCTTCCACAACATCAAAGATGTCTTGAGCGTCCAGGCCTCCAAGGTGTTCAAGTTCGAGGAGCAGGAAGAGCTGCACAACAACATCATCGACAAGGGGCTCCTGAAGCTCTGCCAGGCGAACATCAAGCGGGCCGAAGTGATGGCCCAGGAGTTCCCGGGCGTTCCCCTCAAGACGCAGATCCTCATCGGCAAGCCGTTCCAGGTCATCCTGCAGTGGGCAGAGGAGATCCAGCCCTCCCTCCTCGTCCTCGCCCGCCACGGGGCGCACCGGATCGAGGGCAATCAGCTCGGCTCGCAGGCCGAGAACGTGGTGCGGATCGCGCCGTTCAACACGCTGCTCATTGGCACGACGGGCATCCGGCCCGAGGATATTCCTTGGATCGAAGAGGATGGGGTGGCGGGGCTCCCCTGGGCGCCGGAGGCCGAGGTGCGGATCCTGCGGGTCCCGCTGTTTGCCCAGGGGATCGCGCGGCGGGCGGTCGAGGAGTACGTGCTGGAGCGCACCGGCGGCGCGGCCCCGACCGTGACCAACAAGTGGCTCGACGAGGCCATTCAGAAGCTCCTGCCCACCCACATGCAGCTCATCATGGGCATCGGGACCGCGGAGGAGATCGCGCTCGCCGAGGTGAAGGCCACGGAGCAGCTCAAAGCCACGAAGGTGACGGGCTCGGACGACGATCCCGAGCCGGCCGTACTCGAGGTCGAGGTGAGGTGCCCGGTGACGGGCGTGGTGAGCCGGCGGCCCCGGGTGGCCACGGACCCGATCGTCTGGACGGGGGAGGCGTGGCGGCGGCTAGAGCTCGTTCCGCTGATCGCGCGGCCGCTCGCGCGGAACACCGTCGAGCGCTTCGCGCGGAGCCACGACATCTGGCGGGTCACCACGCGCGTGATGGATGAGAACAAGCAGGCGATGATCGAGGCCGACGAGTTCGACGTCGAGACGATGATGGTGATGTTCACCGAGCTGCGGGCGAAGCAGATCCGTGCGGAAGCCGAAGGTCGGGACGCGCTCACGCCCGAGATGCGCGCGTTCATCGAGGAAGCGAAGGCTCAGGGCGTCACTCGCTGTCCCATCCGGGACATCGAAGCCAAGATGCAAGAGTGCCCGGTGGACATCAAAGCGGTGACTCCGGAGGACGCGAAGAGGGCGGTGGAGAAGCTGCTCGAGCCAGGGGGGCCGGGGGCGGGCGACTAGGTGGACTACGTCCCGCACGTCGTCGCCTGGAACCTCACGCGCCGCTGCAACCTCGAGTGCGCCCACTGCTACATCTCGGCGGGGCCGCGCGAGACCGCCGCATCGGAGCTGGATCCCACGGCCTGCCGCCGGATCGTCGACGAGATCCTGGCGGTGAATCCGGCTCCCATGCTGATTTTGTCGGGCGGCGAGCCGCTGCTGCGCGAAGATCTGGAAGAACTCGCGGCCTACGGCGCGCGGCGAGGGGCGACGGTGGTGGTGGGGACGAACGGCACGATGCTCACCGACGAGCGCATTGCGCGGCTCGAGACCGCGGGGGTACGAGGGGTCGCGGTGAGCATCGATTCCCTGCGTCCGATATATCACGACAACTTCCGGCACGGCCAAGGCGCCCTTGCCGACACCACGGCCGCCCTGGCCCGGCTGCGTGCACACCGGCTCGATTTCATCATCCAAACGACCGTGACCAAGGGCAACCGCAGCGAGCTCGGGCCCCTCGTCGATTGGTCCGCCGGCCAGGGCGCGGTGGCCTTCAACTGCTACTTCCTCGTCTCGACGGGGCGGGGAGCGTCGCTCACGGACCTCGCCCCTGCCGACTACGAGGTCGTCCTCGCCGATCTCGCCCGCTACCAAGAGATCTACCGCGGCCGGATGATGGTGCGCGCCAAGTGCGCGCCCCAGTTCATGAGACACGTGTACGAGGCGGACCCTGACTCCCCCATCCTGAACTACGAGACGCGCTGCCCCTGCGGTACGCAGTACTGCCGCATCACCCCCGACGGCAAGCTGACCCCCTGTCCCTACCTACCGGAGGTCGCCGGGGATCTCCGGACCCAGACCTTCGGCGAGGTGTGGCGTGGCGCGCCGCTGTTCCGCCGGCTGCGGGAGGAGGCGCTCGGGGGGAAGTGCGGGGTCTGCGAGTATCGCAAGCTCTGTGGCGGCTGTCGCGCCCGCGCCTTCGCGCTCGAGGGCGATGTGCTGGCCGCGGACCCCTCCTGCACCTACGAGCCGAGCGGCGCGGTACCCGTGATCGAGCGGGTGCGCGAGGTGACCTACGGCGCGGACTTCACCCCGGCGCTCGCGTGGTCGGAGGAGGCGCGCGCCCGGATGGAGCGGATTCCCTCGTTCGTGCGCGGCGTAGTGATGCGGCGCGTGGAAGACTACGCGCGCAAGGTCGGCCGCCACGAGGTGACGGCGGAGCTCTTGGTCGAGGCACGGAGCGCCATGCCGATCGACTTTTCGAAGAAGCGCCCGTTTTTCGTCACTGATGATTGACGGCTGATGACCGCTGATCTCCTTCGTCGCGGTCTACGTGCTCTGACCCTTCCCGTCGCCAGGCCCGGCCTTCGCCCCCCCTCGGAGCCGGTCCGGGAGGTAGCGCAAGCGGGCTTTGACCCGGGCGGGATCGATCCGCGGAAAGACGCCGCGCATGAGCGGCGTCTGCAGGAAGAGGAGGATCGCGAGGTCGACGGCGAGGAAGATCCGGCTGTGCGTCTGGAACGTGCGGATGAGATCCATCGACAGGAAGATGTAGGTGGCGAAGCGGGCCCGAGGGTGGCGGGCGAAGAGCAGGAGGCCCACCAGCGGCGCGACCACTGCGTAGATCACGATCAGCCGTGGGCTGAAAGCGCCTCCGGTCACGAGTCGCACCGGTCCGCTCACGAGGAAGTAGAGCGCCAGAGCCAGCCCGCAGACCCTGCCGAGGCGCTCAGTCACGGCCCCAAGTTCCTCCGAGTAGACGAGGGACCTAAGGTTCCGAGCGGGCCCGGCCATCTGCCAACCCAGCCGGCAACTTCGAGACCTCTTGGAGCTCCGGCGCTACCGGCTTCTGGCTCGCCTAGTGCCGCCTCAGTCGACGGAGCCCGATCGCCTCGCCGCCGGCGGCCACGAAGACTACGACGAGGGGCCAGACCCAGGTCGTCCAGGGAGTTTCGGGCTCGAGCAGGAGGTAGTACCAGCGCGAGATCGCTCGCTGCTTTTCGTCCTCTGCGTTTTGGCCATCCCACGCGTTCCAGGCGATCGGGATCATCCTGCCGGGCGAGAACCTGACCTCGTCGTCCTGGCCTGTCTCGAGGCTGCGACGCAGGACCACTCGGTACTGCCCATCTCGATACGCGGCCTGCCCGTTCACCGGCGACGTCCGGGGCGTCACCTGGTCCATACCGCGGGCAAGGAACGTCTCGGTGCCACTGCTGGCGTTCCACTGCCAGCCGTCGACCGGATGCTGGCGGTTCCCCATCAAAAAGTAGGGCTTCGTTCCCTCCTCCATCTCTTGGGCCGGGAACAGAACGGACACCCGGTCGCTGGACTTTTCGTCCTGTCCCTTGTTCTCGAACCGATCATTCCAGGTCAGGAGGAGCGCCAACTCCTTCTCGTCGAACAGGGCCTTTACGGTCATGCTCCGGACCGAGGGGTTGAACAGCCGGGGCTCCTGGATGACCTGCCCGGCGAGGCGGATGTCGAGGGCCGGGACCTGGTCCCAGGCCGGGGCGTTGGGGTCCTGGGGGATGGCATCGGTCTTTCGGGCCCGGATGATCTCCCCCCAGATCGGCTCGCGACCGAGGCCGTGGAGGTAGTTGGCGAGGTGCCACAGGTCCTCCGCGTTGAACGCGTCCGCGAAGGACGGCATGGGCGTCCCGTTCACTCCGGTGGTGACCGTCCGGTAGAGGTCCTCCACGGAACCGCCTCCGCGGAGGGTCCAGGGCTGGGTCAGGTCGGCCGGGTAGATTGGGAACTCCCACTCGTCCTCGAGCTCCGCCGCCGAGGGGCCATTCCCGCGTCCGCTGGCGCCGTGGCACTTGGCACACTCCGCCTCCTCGTAGACCTCGGCGCCGCGCTGGAGGCTCTCGGGCGAGGGGTCGACCCTGCCCTCGAGGAGGAACTGTCGCTCGGCGGGGAACTCCGCGAAGTCCGCGTTGAAGCTCTTGATGTAATCCACCAGCTGCCCGATCTGCACGTCGTTCAGAAGCCCCCGCCAGGCGGGCATCGAGGTTCCCGGCATGCCGTTGCCGACGATCCGGAACAGGTCCTCGTCGGTCGGCAGCTCGCCCTGCGGCGTCCGGCGGATCTTGTAGATGCCCCGCCTGAAGTCGCGCGGGCGGGGATGGAGCAGGTCGGCCATCACGCCCTGCCCGTCTCCTTCCTCACCGTGACACTGCGAGCAGTGGCGTTCGTAGAGCGCCTTCCCGGCGGCCAGGTCCTCTGGAGAGGCCTTGCGCGGGCTCGTGGGGGCGAGCTTGAACCCCTTCGCTGCGAAGTCCTGCGCCAGGGCGAGGCCAGGCAGGAGAATCGAGCCGGCGAGCAGGAGGACCCAGTCGCGTGAGCTCGCCATCAGGGCTCCCAGGTCCGCGGCGTCGAGCCGGAGGCGTCGTAGATGAAGGCGAGCACCTGCCAGATCTCCTCCTCGCTGAGGAAGTCCTGCCAGACCGGCATGGAGGAATTCCAGGGAGTCGCCCCCTGTGGGAGCCCAGGGCCGCCTGTGGCGATCCGCCAGTAGACGTAGCCCTCCTCGAGTTGGGAGATCGTGCCGCTGTCCCGGAAGTTGGCGGGCAGTGGGTTGAGCGCATCGGCGAAGGGGCCCTTCCCATTCAAGTAGTCCCCGTGGCAGAACATGCAGTTGCGGTAGTAGAGCCTTCTTCCCGCGGCGAGGTTCTCCTCGTCGAGTTCCATCCCAGGCGGTCGACGGGCTCCGAGCACGTCGAAGTCCTTCCCCTTCAGCTTGAAGGTGGCCGGGGGCTCGGGGTGGATGGTCCGTGCTTCGAAGGGCGGGTCGAAGCGAGGCCGCACGCGGGTGTAGGTGAACCAGCCGAGCAGCAGTGGGAGGGCAATCAGGAAGAGGATTCGAGGTACGACGAGCCGTCGCTCCCGCAGGAGCGCGACGAGGGGGTCGAGGAAGGCGTTCAAGCGAGCCTGGTCGGCCATGACGTAGACGAGGATCGCGACGGTGGCGATCGACATGTAGAGGCCCATGACCGAGCCAGGGATGGGGGGCTGGACGCCGAACTTGAGCGCCGCCCATACCCCGAGCCAGGTGAGTATCGAGAGCGGGAGCACCCGTCTACGCATTCGATTCCTCGGCCACGGACGCCGTCCCTCCCGCGGTCAGCTGTTGAGCGAGCGAATGAACTTCACGATCGCCAGGATGTCGGCGTCGGTGAGCGCCGGGTTCGCTCCCTTCGGGGGCATGGGCACCCCGGTGGTGTTCAGCGGGTCGTCGGGCGCGCGCCCCGCCTTGATGAACTCGACCAGCTCCCCGTCACTCTTCGCCTTGATGAACTCGCTGGTCGTCATGTCCTTTCCCAGGCCGGGCAGGCCCTTCGCGTCCGGTCCGTGGCAGGCCGGGCAGGTCTGCATGTAGAGCGCCCTCCCGTCCGCTGCGGTCTCTGGCGTGGTCGGCTCGACCGGCGCGGACGTGCGTTTCTCGGCCGCGCGCTGCGGAGATCGGGCCTCGATCCCCAGGTAGAGCCCCCCGGTGAGCACGACTGCCCCCAGGAACGCGCCACACAGGCGCCAGAACCGCTGGTTGGGGAAGGCCTGGCCGGGCAGGCCGGGGGCAGGATCGGCCCCGCGGGCGATCCCCCCAGGCCCCGTTGGCACGAGCTCGCCGGGAGCGGCCGCCCGATCCGGGGACGCGACCTTGCGCATGGCCCAGGACACTCCTCCGTTGAAGAGCAGAATCAGGGCCAGAAGGTGCACCGCTGGGTGGGAGAGCAGGTCACCCAGTGAAACCTCCCCGGCGAGGTAGCTGACGAGCTGGTCCAGCTCCTCGCTGGTCAGCCGCTCGGCGAAGTCCTTCAGCATCACGTCCTTCGGGTAGCCCTCTGCAATGACCGCGTTCGGATCGACGATCGATTGGCGGATCTCCGCCGCCGAGAGCCGCTGTCCGACGTCCGTCAGGGGAGGTCCCACGCGCCGCGCGGTTCCAGTCACGTCATGGCAGGCCACGCAGCCCTTCGCGGTGAGGAGGGTCGCCCCCGGATGGGTGCTCGCCGCGCTGGGAGGCTGCTTCTTCTTCGCCTCGGCCGCCTTGACATCCAGGGCGGTGATCTCGATCGTGACCTCGCCGCCCAGCGACTGGAGGAAGGCGACCAGGGCCTTGAGCTCGGTCGGGCTCAGGTCGGCCGGCGGCTGGTCGGCGGCCGGCATGATGCTGGTGCCGCCGGCCGTGGCGAACCCCTCGACCACGTATGCGCCCGGCTTGAGGAGCGACTCCGTCAGGTACGCCTCGGCGCTCAGGCCGGGCTTCCGCGTAGCGGCCCGGCCACCCACCCCACGGAGGTCTGGCCCCCGCGTGTTTCCCTGGTCGGTGATCTTGTGGCAGAGGAGGCAGCCGCCCTTGGCCTTGAGCAAGGTCTCGCCCATCCCGACCAGGGTGTCCGTGTTGGTCTCGACCGTGATCTGCAGCTCGGGCGGAGGATGCTCCTCCGCCTGAGTCAACCACCACTGACCGATCCCCATGTAGAACAGGTCGATCAAGATCACGAAGCCCAGGATCTTCAGGAAGACCGCTCTCATCTCGCCCGGCGCTCCCGCAGCTCGGAGCGCATCGCCAACGCGAACACCATTGCCACGAACAGAAAGAAGAAGATCACGATGATCGAGACGACCATCGTCGCGAACCCGTGGGTCGGGATGTAGGCCCCTTCGCTGGTGTCCCGCATGACCTGGTAGACGTGCCAGTGCTGACGGACGCCGGAGCGGATGTAGCCCATCAGTCCCATCAGCCACGTGAAGGTGACGGCCAGGAAGAACAGGACGTACTGGGACACCCGCGGCATCCGTCCCCACTGGATCTCGCCCAGGGACTTCGCGCCCCGGTAGACCGGGACCTCGATGGCCAGGAACAGGACCATGAACCCCCCGACCATCAGCGGCTGGTACTTCGAGAGCCCGACCCGCACCGCGGCGGGGACGAAGTAGCCGTAGACGCCGATCCAGACGATCCCCACGCCAGTCGCCAGCAGGGCCAGGGCCTGGATCCCCTTGCCCGGCATGGCGAAGGACGAGGTCGCGTCCTTGTTGCCCCGCCGGTAGAGCATGAAGTTGAGGAACGTGGTGAGAATCATCAGGTTGACGGCGGTGTTCTTCGCCGACATGACCCCCAGGACGCCTAGACTCGGGTGGTGGGCCGAGCCCATGGCTTTCATCTCGGCGAACGTTGCGATGATGGTGTGGGGCGTCGCCCAGACCGCGAGGCCCGTCGCCAGCACGAACAACACCGGGGCCTGGAACTTGCGATAACGCTCGCCCCCTGGGATGCGGCCCATGGCCAGCCACAGGTAGAGGTTGATGGCAAGGAACAGAGAGCCGATCAGGATGGCTTGCAGGATCCACAGCTGGGCGAAGGAGCCGCCCATCATCGATACGCCCATCTGCTGGCTGAAGGCGTAGATCTCGAGGCCCAGGTAGTAACCGGCGAACGGCAGGGGAATGAAGGCGGCCACGGCGATGAAGCTGCCGATGTAACCCATCCAGTCGAAGCGTGCTCGTTCCTCGTCGTCGGTGGCAGCCAGGAAGCGGAAGGCGGCATAGGCGCCCACGACGGCGCCGCCGAAGCACACGTTGGCCAGCAGCCGGTGTATGTTGAGGGGGTTCCAGGCGTAGTTCACGAAGGCGTCGAACCGGCTTGTGACGGTAATGGCCAGGTCGCGGCCCTCCACCCCGCCCGGCGTCATCATGTAGCCCGTCCAGGCGTTCGTGATGACCAGGATGCCGATCCCCAGCGCGTTGACGATCATGCCGATGAACACGTGCCAGCGCTTGCGCGACCCCTGGAGCAGGTCCCACGTGTACCAGTAGAGGTACGCGAACAGCGCCTCAGAGAAGATGGCCAGCACGTAGGTGGACCACGTAGGGTCGAACACCTTCTCCATGTGGGCGACGAATCTGGGGTAGAGCGTCACCAACGCCACCAGGAAGAGACCGCCCAGCACTGCGGTGATCGTGTAGCTCATGGCCAGCAGGCGGGTGAACTCCTTGGCCAGCCCGTCGTAGCGCTCATTCTTGAGGAGAACCCCCAGCACCTCGGCAATCAGCACGAAGATCGGCACCCCCAGCACGAAGGCGGCGAACATGAGATGCGCCTCGGCCAGGCACCACACGAGGACCCGGCTGCCGATCAAGGGGAAATGCCGGTAGTCGGCGACCTCGAAAGACCGCGGGAGCAGGAAGACCAGGAAGTAGACGACGGCCAGGATGAGCGAGAGCTTCAGGATCCCGCCACGGACTCCGGCCAGGGCGTTCGGCCAGCCCCCGCTCTCAGCCATGCACGCCTCCCGAGCAAGCGGGCACGGCTCTGGGCGGTGTAGTCGGGGGTTTGGAGGGCCCGTTCACGAAGCCCGGGGCCGCGCCCGCCCCCCTCGAGCCGCCATCCCACGACCCGGGCCCGCCGACCTGATGCGCCAACCCGTCTCCTGTCGCCCTCAAGGCCTCGGTTTCGTGGGGAAAATTCCACACGCGCCCGCCGTCACCAACCGGGACCGGCGCAAGGACGGACGTCCCGATCTGCCACCAAGCGAGTAGAGAAGCGCGGATGATATGCTAAACATCAACGGAACTTCCAGAGGTTCTGAAGGCTTGCCCGGAGCCTCCTCGCCGACGTGCTCCTTCGTCAAGGCGCATCGCGCTGAGGAGCCAGCCAAAACCGCTGGAGCCAACCCCGCCCCGTTGGAGGCAGCAGGAGGATTCGTGGATAGGCGACTGATTCTCGTCGTAGCCTGCCTGGCTCTCCTGCCTGCGACGGGCAAAAGTGAAGACGGCAAGCCGTGGAATCCCGCGTTGGGCACTGCGACCATCACAGGCACCGTGAAGTTCGACGGAAAGCCACCGCAGATGAGGCCCATCGACATGGCGGGCGCAGACGCGAAGTGCGCCGAGCTCCACGGCGGCGAGAGACTGAAGCCGGAGACGGTCCTGATCAATGACAACGGAACGCTCCGAAACGTCTTCGTCTGGGTCAAGACGGGCATCGAGGGCTGGAAATTTCCGCCGCCCGAGGGCAACGCCGTTCTGGACCAGAAGGGCTGTACGTATCACCCACACGTGCAGGGCATGCGGCAAGGCCAGTCCCTCATGGTGAAGACCAGCGATCCCACGGCGCACAACGTCCACGGCTACGCGAAGGTCAACAGGCCATTCAACCGGTCCCAGCCGGCGGGTGCCGCCGACGTTCTGGTCGAAATGAAAAGGGATGAGGCGGGCCCGCCGATGAAGGTCAAGTGCGACATCCATCCCTGGATGAACGCCTTCGTCGCCGTGGTGGCCCATCCTTATTACGCGGTTACCGGGCCCGATGGCTCATTCAAGCTGGCGAATCTCCCCCCCGGAACCTACACCATCGAAGCCTGGCACGAGCAGTATGAGGCGATGGAGCAGATGGTCACGATCGGTGCCAACGAGACCAAGAAGCTCGAGTTCACGTACCCCAAGAAGAAGTAACCGGAGAACCCGCGGGAATCGCGGGCGGAGTGATCAGGGTCGAAAGACAAAGCTGAGGGATTCAAGTGAGCGAACCGCAATACGGCTGGTGGTTCCCCCCGAATGTCTCGGTGCACGGTGATGAGATCGATTCCATCATCAACGTGCTGCACTGGTTCATGCTCGCGCTGTTCATCGGGTGGTCGATCTTCATCGTGTATTGCCTGGTTCGCTTCCGCCAGCGGCCCGGCCACACTGCCGTCTATCAACCGATCAAGGCGGTGTTCTCCAAATGGCTGGAGGTGGGGGTGGCCGTCGTGGAGGCGGTCCTGCTGATCGGGATCGCGCTCCCCGTCTGGGCCAAGATCAAGAACGAGTTTCCCCAGCAGCTGGATCCGCTCGTCGTGCGCGTGGTGGCGGAGCAGTTCAAATGGCTGTTTCACTACCCGGGGAAGGACGGCCAGTTCGGCAAGACGGGGGTGGATTTTTTCAGCGACAGCAACCCAGCCGGATTGGATCCGGAGGACGATGCCGGTGTGGATGACATCGTGGTCAGGGGATTCCACTTCCCGGTGGGAAGGCCGGTGATCGCGCGCCTCAATTCCAAGGACGTGATCCACAGCTTCAAGATTCCGGTCATGCGTGTCACGCAGGATGTGGTCCCGGGACTCGAGATCCCGATCTGGTTCGAGGCGAAGGCCACGGGCAAGTTCCAGTTGGGCTGCGCGCAGCTGTGCGGCCTGGGTCACTACGAGATGAAGGCCGATCTCATCATCGAGTCGCCGGAGGACTTCCAGCGCTGGTTGGACGCAGAGCACGAGGCGCTGGGGTTGGAATGAACGGGTATGCACGTGAAGGACGCAGGACATGAGTGAAGGCGACCCCGAACTGGGGTTCTGGCGCAAGTACGTCTTTTCCACCGACCACAAGACGATCGGGATCCAGTACGGGCTCACGGCTTTGTGTTTCTTGTTCTTTGGCTTCTCGCTGATGATGTTGATGCGCTGGCAGCTCGCGTATCCGGGGCAGGCGATCCCGATCCTCGGGGGCCTGCTCCCGGAGACCTGGGTGAACCAGGGGGCGATGCTGCCCGATTTCTACAATCAGCTCGGCGCCATGCACGGCACGATCATGGTCTTCATGGGGATCGTGCCGCTCGCGGTCGGCGCGTTCGGGAACTTCGTCGTTCCGCTGCAGATCGGCGCGCCGGACATGGCCTTTCCGCGGCTCAACATGATGAGCTACCAGGCCTTCGTCATCGGAGGCCTGGTAATGATTACGAGCTTCTTCCTGCCGGGCGGTGCGGCGGCCTCGGGTTGGACCTCGTACGCTCCCCTCGCGGATATCGCGACGACGGGACAGACCTTCTGGCTGGTGGGAATGATCTTCCTGATCGCGTCTTCGCTGTTGGGGGCGATCAACTTCATCGTCACGATCATCCACCTCCGGGCGGAAGGCATGACGTTCTTCCGCCTGCCGTTCTTCGTGTGGTCGCAGCTCGTAACCGCGTTCCTGCTGCTGCTGGCGTTTCCCGCGCTCAACGCCGCGGCCGTTCTGCAGCTGATGGACCGCCTGGCCGGCACGAGCTTCTTCCTCCCCAGCGGCCTCGTGGTGGGCGGCGAGCGGGTGGCGGCCTCCGGAGGGGGAAGCCCCCTGCTCTGGCAGCACCTGTTCTGGTTCCTGGCCCACCCCGAGGTGTACGTCCTGATCCTGCCCGGCATGGGGATCATTGCCGAGGTGATCGCCAACAACACGCGCAAGCCCTTGTGGGGCTACCGGATGATGGTCTACTCGCTGCTGTTCCTCGGTTTCCTGTCCTTTGGTGTGTGGGCACACCACATGTACCTGACGGGCATGGGAACCAAGATGAGCACTTTCTTCCAGGCCACCACGATGATCATCTCGATTCCGTCGGTGATCATCCTGTCTTGCCTGGTGATCAGTCTCTGGGGGGGCTCGATCCGGTTTTCCGTCCCGATGCTCTTCGCGCTGGCCTTCCTGCCGATGTTCGGGATCGGCGGGCTCACCGGACTGCCCCTGGGCTTGGCCGCTCCAGACGTCTACCTGCACGACACCTACTATGTGATCGGGCACTTCCACTACATCGTCGCCCCCGGCACCATCTTCGCGATGTTCGCGGGCATCTATCACTGGTTTCCGAAGGTCACGGGCCGCTCGATGAATGCGACCCTGGGAAAGATCCACTTCTGGCCTTCTCTGCTCTTCATGAACGGCATCTTCATGCCCATGATGTTCGAGGGCATGGCGGGGGTTTCCCGCCGGTTGTTCGACCCGACCGTCTACGCGCATGGAGCGGCGGTTCACGGCCTGACCGTCATGACTTCCTGGTCGGCCTGGTGCCTCGCCCTGTCCCAGATCCCGTTCATCATCAACTTCTTCTGGAGCATGCGGAAGATGGAGCGGGCGGAGGAGAATCCCTGGCAGGCGACGACCCTCGAATGGGCGACGCCGACGCCGCCGCCGCACGGGAATTTCCCCGTGCCTCCCGTGGTGTATCGCGGACCGTACGAATACAGCGCGCCCGGCGCGGAGCGCGACTTCTCCCCGCAGTACGTGAAACAGGGGGCATAGACGCGTGACGTCCCTCGTCATTCCCTACCGGGTGAAACCGCATCCCCTCACGGGCGTCACCAGCGGGAAGCTCGGGGTCTGGCTGTTCCTGGCTTCCGAGGTCATGCTGTTCGGCGCGCTCTTCTCCTCCTATGTACTGCTGCGCGTGGGCTCGGCGCCCGAGCACTGGCCCACCGGCGTGAAAGCGGGCTTGAGCGTACCCATCGGGACCTTTAACACCCTCGTGCTGATCACCTCGAGCGTCACGATGGTCATGTCGTGGGCTTCGCTCAAGATGGAGCAGTTCGGCGCCTTCAAACGCTACTTCGGAGCCACGATCGGCCTGGGCCTGCTCTTCCTGGCGGTCAAGGCGTTCGAGTACGGCACGAAGTTCCGCCACGGCATTTTCCCCGCCGTCGGGTGGCCGGAAGCCTCCGATCCGTCCACCTTCAATGCCCTCTACTTCACGCTGACCGGGCTGCACGGTCTGCACGTCCTGCTGGGCGTCCTGGTCTACGTGTGGTTCCTGTTCTTCGGGGTCGGCATGTGGAAGACCGAGCCCGAGCGCTTCACCGGCCGGATCGAGATCTGCGGGCTCTACTGGCACTTCGTGGATCTGGTTTGGATCTTTCTCTTTCCGGTGCTCTATCTACTGTAGGAGTTGGCGATGAGCGACGCAGCACAGGTCAGACAACACGTCAGGGTGTACCTGATGGTGTTCCTGGCTCTCGCCGTCTTGACGATCGTCACCGTCTCGATCTCCTATCTCCGGCTGCCGATGCCTTACGCGATCCCTCTGGCGATGGTGGTGGCGACGGTGAAAGCGGGCCTGGTGGCGGGCTACTTCATGCATCTGATCTCGGAGCAAAAGGTGATCCTCTGGATCCTGCTCCTCTGCGCGTCCTTCTTCGCTGGGCTGATGCTGTTGCCCGTGGGAACCGAGACAGGAATGGGCCCGTTGTGGCCGCTCTAGATCCAACGGCTGTGAAGGGATAGATGTCACTGAAGGCCTTTCACATATTCTTCATCGTCCTGTCGACCGTGCTCGCCGTCGGTTTCGGGGCTTGGGCGACCCGGGACTTCGCCCAGTCCGGGAGCTGGATCCACCTGGCCCTCGGGGTGGGATCCTTCCTCGGGAGTGTGGTGCTTGTCTCCTACGGGGTCTGGTTCCTGCGCAAGCTGAAGCATGTGGGCTATCTATGAACGAGAGGCGACCGGGCGGGTTCTCGCTGGTGGTCCTCGCCTGCCTGGCCGCGCTGCTGAGTGCGCATCCTGGGCTGGCATGTCCCGTCTGCATCGGAGACCCGAGAGACCCGTTGTCGAGAGGGCTCCAGGCGGGAGTGCTCGTGCTGCTAGGGGTGGTCGCCGTGGTTCTGACGGGGTTGGCGTCGCTGCTGCTCTTCTGGATCCGAAGGGCTGCCAACCTCAAGGCGTAGTTTCCCGACGGGAAGCAGGCTAGGCCGAAGTTCCAGCTTGGTTCGAGCGCCCGGTCGTCCGTAAGCCCCTGGATGTGCTGGGGGATGGGCGGGCAGAGGAGCGTTTCGAGGGGGAGATTGTAGTCACTAATATGGTTGACAGGGAGGCCCGGACCGGTATTCTCTCTGCCGATGGCGAGGCGAGGCGGAGCCGTTCACGTCGTCACCACCCGGCGGCGGTACCGGGGCCGCCTCTACCAGACCCACCTGCTGCGCCGCAGCTACCGCGAAGGCGGCCAGGTCAAGAACGAGACCCTGGGCAACCTCTCGCACCTGCCCGACCCGGTGATCGACCTGATCCGCCGCGCCCTGCGCGGCGAGCAGCTGCGGCCCGTCGAAGAGCAGTTCGCCGTCGTGCGCTCGTTCCATCACGGCCACGTCGAGTCCGTGCTCACGGCGATGCGCCGGCTCGGCTTCGCCCGGCTGCTGGCCCACCAGCCGTCGCGCGAGCGCGCACTCGTCGTGGCCCTGGTGGCGGCCCGCATCCTGTGGCCGGGCAGCAAGCTCGCCACCCACCGCTGGTGGCACCTGACCACCCTGCCGGAGTCGCTCGGGGTGGCCGATGCGACGGAGGACGATCTCTACGCGGCGATGGACTGGCTGCTCGAGCGGCAGGGAGCGATCGAGAAGAAGCTCGCGGTGCGGCATCTGCGCGAGGGGGGCTTTGCACTCTGCGACCTGACCTCGAGCTACTTCGAGGGCACGCACTGCCCGCTCGCGGCGCGGGGCCACGACCGCGACGGCAAGCGCGACAAGCTCCAGGTCAACTACGGGCTGCTCGCCGACCGCGCCGGGCGACCCGTGGCGGTCTCGGTCTTCGCGGGCAACACGAACGACCCGAAGACCCTGCTCCCGCAGGTCGACCGGCTGCGCGAGCGTTTCGGGATCCAGAACGTGGCCGTGGTGGGCGATCGGGGGATGATCTCCCAGAAGCAGATCGATGCGCTGCGCGAGCGGCCTGGGATGGAATGGATCACGGCGCTGCGCAGCGACGCGATCCATGCGCTGGTCGAGGGGGGCCACCTGCAGCTCGGGCTCTTCGACGAGCGCAACCTCTTCGAGCTGCGCCACCCCGACTATCCCGACGAGCGGCTGGTGGCCTGCCGCAACCCGGAGCTGGCCAGGCTGCGGGCGCACAAGCGCCAGTCCCTGCTGGACGCGACCGCGCGGGAGCTCGAGAAGGTCCGCGGCATGGTCGCGCGCGGACGCCTGAAGGGGGCGGGTGCCATCGGCGTGCGGGTGGGCAAGGTCGTGAACCAGTACCAGGTGGGCAAGCACTTCGAGATCGAGATCCGCGACAATGGCTTCGACTACCATCTCCGGCACGAGCAGATCGAGGCCGAGGCGGCCCTCGATGGGGTCTACGTGATCCGCACGAGTCTGCCCGCCCAGCGGCTCGACGCCGGCGATGTCGTGCGCACCTACAAGAGCCTGAGCGACGTCGAGCGTGCCTTCCGGTGCCTCAAGACCGTGGATCTCAAGGTGCGTCCCATCTACCACTGGACCGAGACGCGGGTCCGTTCCCACATCTTTCTCTGTATGCTCGCGTACTACGTGGAGTGGCACATGATCGAGGCCTGGCGGCCCCTGCTGTTTGCCGATGAGGACCAGCACGCCAAGTCCACGCGCGATCCCGTGGCGCCCGCGCGCCGCTCCGAGGCGGCACTGCGCAAGGTCCACGACAAGCGCCGGGACGACGGGGGCCCGGTCCACAGCTTCCAGACCCTGCTGGAGAGCCTCGCGGGCATCGTGCGCAACGTCTGCCAGGCACCCGGAGCCGATGAGACGGCACCGACCTTCACCCTGGAGACCCAGCGAACGCCCGAGCAGCAGCGGGCCTACGAGCTGCTCGAAGCCATCGCCGTGTAGACAGAACCGCAAAGCCTCGACTCGACTCAACCTGTCGCAGATTCAGAGATTTTCGCTCGCCGACCGCTGGAGCTTCGGGCTAGGCGAGATGCGCGGCGTGCTTGAGCTTCTGCCAGGCCTCCGCGCTGTGGGACCACACGAAGAAGGTCGCCATCGTACCGGCTGCCAGCAGGTTCGCGGCGCCGACGCGGGCGATTCCCAACCTTGCGATCACGCCGGGAAGCGCCAGCGGCGCCACGACGAGGAAGCTCACTTCGAGGATCGCGAAGAGCGCGAGCAGCACCACGACGGGGTGCCGCGAGCGCAGCTCGATCTCGTGGACCAGCCAGGAGATCGCCGTTCCGAGCGCACCGAACGCGGCGATGTGCACGATGCTGTAGTAGGCGACCGCGTCGAGCTGCACCTGCGCCACGGCTTCTGCCGCGACGCCGTGGAGGAGCACGCTGCCCATCAGCGACGGCGTGAAAAGCGGCTGCCCGTCCAGGAGGTCGACGACCACGAAAAAGAGGGCCACCGCCGAACCACCGAGCGCACCGGAGTAGACCGAGTCGAAGATGAGGTCGGCCGTGGTGTGCTTGAGCTTCTGCCAGGCCTTCGCGCGGTGGGAGAGCACGAAGAAGAGCGCCATCGTACCGGCTGCCAGCAGGTTCGCGGCGCCGACCCGAACGACTCCCAATCTTGCGATTACGCCGGGCACTGCTAGCGGGGCCACGACGAAGAAGCCCACTTCGAGGATCGCGAAGAGCACGAGCAGCACCACGACGGGATGCCGGGAGTGCAGCTCGACCTCGTGGACCAGCCACGAGATCCCCGTTCCGAGCGCAGCGAACGCGGCGATGTGCACGATGCTGTAGTAGGCGATCGCGTCGAGCTGCACCTGCGCCACGGCTTCTTGCGCGACGCCGTGGAGGAGAGCGCCGCCCATCAGCGACGGCGTGAAGAGCGGCCGTCCGTTCAGAAGGTCGACGACCAGGAAAAAGAGGGCCACCGCCGAGCCACCGAGCGCACCCGAGTAGACCGAGTCGAAGAGGACGTCGGCCCTGGTGTGCTCGCGCTTCTGCCAAGTCTTCGCCCGGTGGGAGAGCACGAAGAAGAGCGCCATCGTACCGGCTGCCAGCAGGTTGGCGGCGCCGACCCGGACCATTCCCAATCTTGCGACTACGCCCGACAGCGCCAGTGGGGCCACGACGAAGAAGCCCACTTCGAG
>Ga0187892_10001114_pt1 | contig 64585 bp, 63 predicted proteins | sample MA1701073metaG_FD_139345 | JGI IMG/M metagenome (GOLD analysis project Ga0187892, IMG submission 139345) | Bio-ooze microbial communities from a basaltic lava cave in the Kipuka Kanohina Cave System on the Island of Hawaii, USA - MA170107-3 metaG ... | reverse complement strand
GTGACCGATAGTGAACCAGTACCGCGAGGGAAAGGTGAAAAGCACCCCGATGAGGGGAGTGAAAGAGACCTGAAACCGGATGCCTACAAGCAGTCGGAGCTCCAACTGGAGTGACGGCGTACCTCTTGCATAATGGGTCAACGAGTTAACCTGACTAGCAAGCTTAAGCCGCTAGGCGTAGGCGTAGCGAAAGCGAGTCTGAATAGGGCGCTAAGTTAGTCGGGTTAGACCCGAAACCGGGTGAGCTAGGCATGAGCAGGGTGAAGGTGCGGTAACACGCACTGGAGGCCCGAACTGATGACTGTTGAAAAAGTGTCGGATGACTTGTGCCTAGGGGTGAAAGGCCAATCAAACCCGGAAATAGCTGGTTCTCCGCGAAAGCTATAGAGGTAGCGCGTCGGACGAATGCCATCGGGGGTAGAGCACTGGATGGGCTAGGGGGGCGCGAGCCTTACCAAACCTAACCAAACTCCGAATACCGATGAGCACTATCCGGCAGACAGACTACGGGTGCTAACATCCGTGGTCGAAAGGGAAACAACCCAGACCGCCAGCTAAGGTCCCCAAGTCGCGACTAAGTCAGAAAGGATGTAGGACAGCCATGACAACCAGGAGGTTGGCTTAGAAGCAGCCATCCTTTAAAGAAAGCGTAACAGCTCACTGGTCTAAACAAGCCGTCCCGCGCCGAAAATGTAACGGGAGTCAAGTCGCGCACCGAAGCTTAGGGCGCGCGCGCAAGCGCGCGCGGTAGCGGAGCATTCCGTAAGACTGCGAAGGCGCGCTCGCGAGGGCCGCTGGAGTCATCGGAAGCGAGAATGTTGACACGAGTAGCGATAAAGAGTGTGAAAATCACTCTCGCCGTAAGCCCAAGGGTTCCTGCGTAAAGTCAATCTGCGCAGGGTGAGCCGGCCCCTAAGGCGAGGCCGAAAGGCGTAGTCGATGGGAACCTGGTTAATATTCCAGGGCCTGCTGGGTGATGACGAAGGCCGAAATCCGTTCCTGCTTATCGGATTGCAGGGGCGGGCCAGGACTTCCAGGAAATAGCCCCAGCGTTTGACCGTACCCTAAACCGACACAGGTGGGCTGGTAGAATATACCAAGGCGCTTGAGAGAACTGCGTTGAAGGAACTCGGCAAATTGCCTCCGTAACTTCGGGATAAGGAGGGCCTCACCCGCGCAAGCGGGCTGGGGCGGCACAGAATAGGGGGTGGCGACTGTTTAACAAAAACACAGCACTCTGCTAAGTCGTAAGACGACGTATAGGGTGTGACGCCTGCCCGGTGCCGGAAGGTTAAGGAGAGACGTGGAAGCGTTGAACCGAAGCCCCGGTAAACGGCGGCCGTAACTATAACGGTCCTAAGGTCAGCACTTCGCTAGCCTTAGTAAAACCGAACTATATGCGGGAATCTCCTCACACAGCCGATCGGTACTCGCCGGCCTCTGCGCCGGCAGTAAAAATCCGACGGACACGGGGACAATCCGCAGGGAAGGCCCGGCGCGCGAGCGGCGGGAACCCTCAGAGACTTCATGTTCGGCCATCTCCCATGAAACTCGAAGCACAATGGATCGCGGGTTTTGTCGACGGTGAAGGTTGCTTCCATGTGGGCATCAATCCCCACGCAGAGATGACCGCCGGCTTCCAAGTCCTGCCGGAATTCACCGTGGTACAGCACCAGCGCGATGTGCAGATACTCCACGCACTGAAAGCGCATTTCGGATGCGGCGTGGTTCGCAAGAATCACGGTGACCGAATGGCGTATCGGGTGCGCGGGCTGGATCATCTCCGGCAGCACATCATTCCGTTCTTCGAGAAGCACTCGCTCAAGACGAAGAAGCACGTGGACTTCCTGAAATTCAGGGACGTGGTTCGACTGATGAGCGATGGCGTTCATCTGACGCGCGAAGGCGTGGATCGGATCCGCGCGATCGCAACAACGATGAACAGAGGCTCGATCGTGCCGGATCTTCTTCCGTTCGAAACCGCGGATGAAGAGAGCGACGCGCGGAAAGCCAATGGGAGCTGAAAGGTAAAGTCCGACCGTCAGGGAAACCTGAGCGGATGAATCGAGCGAAATTCCTTGTCGGGTAAGTTCCGACCTGCACGAATGGCGTAACGATCGCCCCACTGTCTCCAACGCAGACTCAGCGAAACTGAATTCTCCGTGAAGATGCGGAGTACCCGCGGCTAGACGGAAAGACCCCGTGCACCTTTACTACAACTTTGCAGTGGTATTAGGACGACCATATGTAGCATAGGCGGGAGACTTCGAAGTCCCGGCGCCAGCCGGGATGGAGTCGTCAGTGAAATACCGCTTTTGGCTGTTCTGATATCTAACCGCGGCTCCTGAACGGGGCCCGGGACCCTGCATGGTGGGTAGTTTGACTGGGGCGGTCGCCTCCCAAAGAGTAACGGAGGCGCGCGAAGGTGGGCTCAAGCTGGTCGGAAATCAGCTGTTGAGTGCAATGGCATAAGCCCGCCTGACTGCGAGACAGACAAGTCCAGCAGAGACGAAAGTCGGCCATAGTGATCTGGTGGTTCTGTATGGAAGGGCCATCACTCAACGGATAAAAGGTACGCCGGGGATAACAGGCTAATGATTCCCAAGAGTCCCCATCGACGGAATCGTTTGGCACCTCGATGTCGGCTCATCGCATCCTGGGGCTGGAGCAGGTCCCAAGGGTATGGCTGTTCGCCATTTAAAGCGGTACGTGAGCTGGGTTCAAAACGTCGTGAGACAGTTTGGTCCCTATCTACCGTGGGTGTTGGATACTTGAGAGGAGCTGTCCCTAGTACGAGAGGACCGGGATGGACGTACCTCTGGTGTACCAGTTGTCGCGCCAGCGGCACCGCTGGGTAGCTATGTACGGACGGGATAACCGCTGAATGCATCTAAGCGGGAAGCCTCCCTCGAAACCAGGTATCCCTTGAGAGCCGTGGTAGACCACCACGTTGATAGGCCGGGTGTGTAAGCGCCGTAAGGCACTGAGCTAACCGGTCCTAATCGCTCGATCGGCTTGTTCGACGCACCTGCGAACGCGCAAGCGTTCGCAGCGCTTGCCGCTCGCGGGCATTCGCGAACGGCAATGCGAAATGTGCGGCTCGTGTAAAGAGGCACGAGAGAGATCGCGCGCGCAGCGGAAAGCGCCAACGCGTGCGAGACGAGATTCGCCTTGATGCGAACTTGATGACGGTCAGGAAATTCCTGCAGCGCTCCTCTGCTGGAGCGCCGCAGTCCGGGTTCCGTGCGTTTGAACGGCCTGGTGGTTATTGCGAGGGGGAAACACCCGATCCCATTCCGAACTCGGCCGTTAAGCCCCTCAGCGCCGATTGTACTATGTCACGAAGGCATGGGAGAGTAGGTCGCTGCCAGGCCTTTCAAGCGCACGAGATCCGGGGCGCTGCGCAAGCAGCGACGTGCACGTTCGACATCACGATGCCAAGAAGCATCCGGTTGTTCGTCGACGCAAGCGGCGCGGGCAACCGCGCCGATTTTGTTTCGGCGGGCGACGATCAGATCACTGACGCGGGATGGAGCAGCCCGCCGCGTAGCACACCGAAAGCGAAGCGTTCGTCGTGCGAAGCAAGAAAAAGCTGCTACCGGGCGGAAGCTCGGAACTGACTATTGACGCGGGATGGAGCAGCCCGGTAGCTCGTCAGGCTCATAACCTGAAGGTCGGTGGTTCAAATCCACCTCCCGCAACCACTTTTACTTGCTCGACCAGATCGGCCGCCTGGCTCCCCGGGCGGCCGATTTGTTTTGCGGCATCAGCCCCGCCGACGTTCTTTGCGGCCAACGAAAGTATGCCGGCCAAGTCACCCCGCAGATCGATCTTTAGGCCGGCCCCATCAGGCACAAGGACGATTTCCTGAACCAAGGACCGGATGATCTCCGCCGCCTCATCCCTCGACTCATCGTTTCCGAGAGCCGTCTGCAGCTCAGCGATGCGCTTTCGATAGATATCGGCCATCTTGGGATGCAGAAGCGGTGGCGGCTCTTGCGCTGTTGCTAAGAGCCTCTCGAGGTCACGTCTTCGTGCTTCAAGCGCCAGCATCTTGTTGTTGATTTTCATTCGCCGGCTCCCCGTCGAGTATCAGGTTGACCAGCCGCTCGAGCTCTCGACCAATTCGCTTGATCTCGGCGCGTGCTGCGTCAAGCGTGCTCCGCTGTTCACCTCGGAGACGGTTTATCTCTCGCGTAAACTCCTCGCAAAATTCTCGGTAGAGCGCGGGGTCCAGCAGGTGATGGCGTAGCGCCGCGAGAACTCGCTCCTCAACATCGGCTCGGCGGATGTTGGTCCGGTTGTTGCACGTCCCCTTGTTGCGTGCTGTCGAACATCCCAGAAGGTTCTTAGACACCATCGAATGCCCGCCTCCGCAGTGGCCGCATTTGATGAGGCCTGAAAGCAGGTATTTTGGGCGGCGGCTTAGCGCCTCTTCACCCCACCTGCGCTTCAGGCCTTCCTGGCGCGACTTCACAGCACCCCAGAGCGCGTCGTCGACGATCCGCAAATGCGGGAGGTCTTGAACAACCCACTCTCCCTCGGGGTTCAATCTCGAGACACGCTTGCCAGTATCGGGGTCCTTAATCGATGCTTTGGAAATCCGCGACGTGATCTGCGCTGATCATTAAACATAAAGGAAGCTTAGACTGGCGCGCAGCGCGGGGGCGCTGTTGCCCCGCAAATGGGTGATGTCACCCACACCAGCCCGGCTTCACTTGGCCTCAATGGTCGCGATCGATCGCCACATCGATCAAGCGCGGCTCGGCCGATTGAACAGCGTCGGCAAAACACTCGCGAAAGGCCGACAGGGTCTCAATCCGCTCGCCGCGCACGCCCAGCGAGTGGGCGAGACCGACGAAATCGATAGGCGGATCGTCGAGGTCCATTGCCGGGTAGCGGCCGGTCTGCTCGGCGCTGCCACGCAGCGCGCGGAGTCGCTGCTTCAGGATGCGATAGGAGCGATTGCTGAAGATCACGAACACGACCGGGATGCGCTCGTGCGCCGCGCTCCACAGCGCTTGGATGCTGAACATCGCCCCGCCGTCGCCGATCAGTGACACAGTCGGGCGGTCCGGATGCGCGAGCTTCACGCCGAGCGCGGCCGGGCCGGCTATGCCAAGTACCCGCGCGAGTTCTCGAAGCTTATCTGGCGGCTCGCTTCGCCGAAGTGGGATTTTGACGATCGCACCTTCGACCGCAGCGCCGCGGCGTTGGACAATCCGGACCACGTCGACATCGTGATCCACAACTACCGCTGGCGCCTCGGTTTGGCCGAAGGCGAGCCGAAATTCGACGATCTCGAAAGGCGGCTTGCCGCGGGCCCGCTCATAAGCGTGCCTGCCAGTACCCTCGAGGGCGACGCCAACGGCGCACCACACTCCGACCCGAGCTCATACGCCAAGAAGTTTTCGGGCAAGTATGCCCACCGGCTCATCAAGGGCGGAATTGGGCACAATCTGCCTCAGGAAGCTCCGCAAGCCTTTGCAGCAGCTGTCGTGGACGTCGCGATTTTTGATCGGGGCATCGCGATCGCGACAGGCGCAGCCAGTCTGCTCCTTCCCGGCGTTAATCGGACGCAACCGTTACATGGGAGTAGAAAATGAAGCTCGTAATTCTCATCGTTTCGTTATTGGCGCTGCCTGTCTACGTCGGCCCCTGAGTACAGCGGGGACAAGCCCGCTAAGCCTCGGATGAGTTTCTGGTAGGGACACCATCGGCCATTTCATGATCCGATACGCGTCACTAGCGAATGATCGTTCACGCTGATGGCGGCGTGTTCGCGCCCCTTCGCGTTCCTCGCGCAAACTCTGGGTCAACTTGATCTTGGCTGTCTTTGCGCGCTGGTTTGCTCAAGGGGCGGCATTTGCCGTCTCCCGTGCTCGCGATCAATTGGACTGGGCGATAACGCGGCTTTGGGCGCGCCTTCTAGGATTCGATAATCAGATTCGAACGCAGTCGAAACTGATTGCACTAGCACTGTAGCGAAGGTCGCCACTAGCCTTGGTCTAAACCCTGGCCGCTTCCGCGGCGCGCCGCCGCAGCGACTCGTGTGTTCGATGACCAGGGCATGGGAGGGACGAACCATCGCCCGGCTTCAAAACAAGGTTGCCTTGGTCACGGGCGCTGCGCAGGGCATCGGCGCGCATCTGGCGCGTGCCTTGGCGGCGCGGGCTCGCGCGCGATCGCCGAGCCGAAGCCCGGCCTCGTGAAAGGCTTGCTGTACGAGGCGGTCTGCACCGGAAGGTTTTTCGCCCGGGTTTACCGGGTCGATGCGGTTTTTCTCGTAGATCGGCTGGCGGGCAAGTGCCGGTATCCTCGGGAAAGCCGTTCAGGACGGCGCACCGCTCAATGCAGACGCGCGCCGGTTACCCGGTGAAGCGCAACATGCCGGGTCTCAAGCACCAGCTGGTCGAAAACCTTTGCCGTGTCCGCGAGGAATGGCTTGCAGGCGCCGGCGTCACCAACGCCAGAGGATCTACAGCGACTGCTAGATGCTGACTGCGGCTTCTTCGCGCCGCGGCCGAGCCGATTCATCAAAGGAGGAGTGGGATGAACAAGCTCAAGACCCGTCTCGCCGCAGGCGCCGCACTGACCGCTACGCTACTTTCTACAGCGGCCTCCGCCGAAACGATCCGGCTAACTGCCGCGTCCAGCCATCCGCCCGTGCTGCCATGGGTCGGCGTTATCACCGAGCACGTCGTGCCCGAAACAAACCGCCGCCTGGAGGCGCGCGGCAGCAAGACGCGCATTCGCTGGACGGAGGCGTATTCCGGGTCGCTGTTCGGCCCGACGGAAGCGCTGAAGGCGGTGGAGGACGGCCTCGCGGATCTCGCGTGGATAGGCACAATCTTCGAGCCCGGGAGGCTGCCGCTGCACAACGTGCATTTCTACGCTCCCTTCACGGTGCGGAGCGCAGTCGACGCGGCGGCGATCGGAAACGAGCTGCACGCTAAGATTCCCGCGCTGAACGCCCAGTGGACCAAGTACAACCAGGTCCACCTTGGCTCAATGGGCGACGCGTCCTTTCACCTCATCACCAAGACGCCAATCCGCACGCTGGCGGACCTCAAGGGCAAGAAGCTGCTGGCCGGCGGCGCCGTCGCACGCTGGCTGGAGGGCACGGGTGCGATCGCCGTCAATGCAGCGTTCCCCGAGTTCTACAACAACATCGCGACGGGCGTTGCCGACGGAGCGGTGATGACCGTCCCTGGAATGGTCCCGTTCAAGATCTACGAGGTTGCCAAGTACGTGACGCTGGTCGACCTCGGGGCTCCTATCACCGGCGCGCTGACCATGAATGCAGACACATGGAAGAAGCTCCCGGCCGATGTCCGCGAGGTGCTGACCGAGCTCGGCAAGGAGTACTCCGCGATGGTCGCCCAGCGGGCAGCGGCGAGCGAGGAGCGCTTTCTCAAGGTCATGCGCGATGCGGGCGTGTCGATCACAGCGCTGGACCCGGCTGAGCGGGCGAAATGGGCGGCGGCCCTGCCGAACCTGTCGGCGGAGTGGATCAGATTGAACGAAGCGCGCGGATTGCCTGCACGCAGCGTAATGAGCGCCTTTCTGGACGCCGCGCGCGCGCGAGGGGCCACGCCGTTGCGGGACTGGTCGAAGTGATCCCCCGAACCCATGCAGCCGGCCGCTCTGCGGCCGGCCTGCTCTCGGCCGGCCGCCTCTTTGTCATTACGGCTGATTGGGCGAGCCGCCTGGGGTCGGTTTGGTACTTCGCGTTGATGCTGCTGGTGGCCGCCGACGTTGCGGCACGCGAGCTCTTCAGCGCGCCAATCCGCGGCGTGTTCGAGATCACGGCCTACTCCATTATCGGCGGCACTTTCCTACAGCTCGCGGCCAGCCAGGTCCACCAGCGCATGATCCGCGCAGATTTTCTTTTGCAGGCGATTGAAGTCTCCCGCCCTACCACCGCCTCAGCTCTTGAAACCGCCGCCTCCGTCGTTGGCGCCGCGATCATGGCGATCGCAGCCGTACATTCCTGGCCACTGCTCGCCAGGGCCTATAGGGAGGCTGAAGCGGTGGGCGTGCCGGGCGAGTTCAGCTTTCTCATCTGGCCGTTCCGGCTAGTCGTCATGTTTTGCTGCGCGCTCACCTGCCTTGCGTTTTGCGCAACCGCGCTGCGCCGCATGGGCGCCATCCTGCGGTCGCAGTACGCCCTCCCTGGGTGCGCCGCGGCGGCCCTGCTGCTGGTCGTGCCCGGGCTCGCGATCTTCGCGCTCGATGCGGCGGACCTCTCCCATTCGGCCATCGGCCTGGCCATGGTGGCGTTCCTGCTCGCGCTCGTCTACGTTGGCGTTCACATCGGCATCAGCCTCATCCTGACCGGCTTCATCGGCCTATGGCTGCTGAAAGGGAACTGGGCGCTCGCGTTCAAGATGGTGGCCGGAGCGGTCAACGACCATCTGGCGAACTATTTCCTCGCGGCGGTGCCGCTGTTCGTGCTGATGGGCCTGCTCGTTAGCATCTCCGACATCGGGCGCGAGATATTCGTGGTCGCGCACCGGGTCATGGGACGCATACGCGGCGGCCTCGCCATTGCCACGGTCGCCGCCAACGCGGTTTTCGCCGCGACGGTCGGCTCCTCGGTGGCGTCCGCTGCGGTCTTTACGCGGCTTGCGGCGCCCGAGATGATCCGGCACCGATTCTCCCGGCGTTTCGCCTTGGGCGTCGTCGCCGGAAGCTCGGTGCTCGGAATGCTCATACCGCCGAGCCTGCTCTTCATCGTCTACGGCTTCCTGACCGAGCAATCCGTGGGACATCTCTTTATTGCGGCGGTGGTTCCGGGCCTGCTCCTCGCGGTACTCTTCTGCGCGACCATCCTCGTCATGGCGACCTTTGTCCCAGAGCGCGTCTACGCGGCCGAGAGCCGCGCCGAGGCGGACCACGCGGAAGCGATCAGCCTGCAGCGCGCCGCGCTCTACCTGGCGCCCGTGGTCGCGCTAGTCGCCACCGTGCTCGGCGGCCTCTACGGCGGCTTGTTCACGCCTACGGAGGGTGGTGCGGTCGGATCTCTGTGCGCGCTGCTGTACGCGTTGTGGCGCGGCAAGCTGCGGAACGGCGCGCTCTCGAGCGTGGTCATGCAGGCCGGCCACGTCGCCACTTCGGTGCTGTTCCTCATCCTGGGCGCCAGCGTCTTTACGCGCATGCTGGCTGCCTCCGGCCTTGTTCAGGAGCTCAGCCGCTACGTGATCGGCCTGAACCTCGGCTTCGTCGGCTTCTCCTTGATCTATGTCGCCCTCCTCGTGGTCCTCGGCATGTTCCTCGAGTCTATCTCCATCATGCTGATCGTGGTGCCGCTTTCCCTGCCAGTGGCGGTCGCCCTCGGTGGCGATCCGATCTGGTTCGGAGTCCTTACCGTGGTGGCGGTCGAGATCGGCCTGCTGACACCGCCCTTCGGACTCAGCGTCTATGTCGTGAAGTCCGTCCTGGACGACGCCAGCGTCACGCTTTCGGAAATTTTCAGCGGCACACTGCCTTTCGTTTTCGCCATGCTGGTCCTAGTGCTCATCATCATTGCTGCGCCTTCCATCACGCGGGTGTTTTTGTGAGCGGGCGCGAGGGCACCTTCGATCATCTCGGCCGTGATCGCGCGCCACGCAGCGGCGGCGGGCCCGCGTTTCAACGAAGTGAATTGGAACAACCGAGGAGAGGCGCGAATCCTATGGGAATTCTTGAAACACAGCTGCTGCTTGGAGGACGCAGCGTAGCCGCGGAATCCCGCCGCACGTTCGACCGTGCGAGCCCGATCGCGTCCGGGATCGCCACGCGCGCGGCGGCCGCCTCGCCGGCCGACGCGGTGAAAATGGTCGAGGCGGCGGCCGCTGCCTTTCCCGCGTGGTCGGAAACCGGTCCAAATCACCGGCGGGAGCTCCTAAACAAAGCGGCCGAGCTTCTGGTGGCCAGGTCGGAAGACTTCGTCAAGACCATGGTCGCCGAAACGGGCTGCGCGGAGAACTGGGCGCGGTTCAACTGCCGGCTCGGCGGGGAGATGCTGATCGAAGCCGGCGCGATGACGACGCGCATCCTTGGAGAAACGATCCCAGCCGACCGGCCCGGGACGTTCGCCATGGCGATTCGTCAGCCCGCCGGCGTATCGCTGGGCATGGCCCCGTGGAACGCACCTGTCGTCCTCGGGGTGCGCGCGGTGGCGATGCCACTTGCGTGCGGCAACACCGCGATCCTGAAGGCTTCGGAACTGTCGCCCGCCACCCACGTGTTGATCGGGGAGGTGCTGCAGGAGGCCGGACTTCCCGAAGGAGTAATCAACGTTCTCACAAACGCTGCCGAGGATTCGGGCGCTGTGGTCGAAGTCATGATCGCGCATCCTGCCGTGCGCCGCGTCAACTTCACCGGCTCCACGCGGGTCGGCAAGCTCATTGGCGAGATGTGCGGCCGCTACCTGAAGCCCTGCGTGCTTGAGCTGGGTGGGAAGGCTCCGCTCGTGGTCCTTGCCGATGCGGACCTGCAGGAAGCGGCGCGGGCGGCCGCGTTTGGCGCGTTCATGCACCAGGGGCAGATCTGCATGTCCACCGAGAAGGCGGTCGTGCTCGAGCCGGTGGCCGAGGCGTTCACTGCGAGCCTGGCCGACCGCGCCCGGGCAATCCGCGCCGCCAATCCGGCGCGCGAGCAGGCGCCGCTCGCGGCCTTGGTCACCCCGGCGGCTGCAGCGCGCATTTGCGGGCTGATCGACGATGCGATCAGCAAGGGAGCGCGCCTCGCCGCCGGCGGTGGAATCGACGGCGTCGTCGTGCAGCCCACCGTGCTCGCCGACGTTACGGCGGAGATGCGCATTTACCGCGAAGAGTCGTTCGGACCGGTGGTCGCGGTCGTTCGCGCGCGCACGGTAGACGAGGCCGTGAACATCGCCAACGATACGAAGTTCGGCCTCGCCGCTTCGGTGTTCGGGCGAGACGTCGGCGAGCTGATCGGAATCGCCAAGCGCATCCGCTCCGGCAGCTGTCACATCAACGGACCCACCGTGTACGACGAGGCGCAGATGCCGTTCGGTGGGTTGAAGGAGAGCGGCGTCGGGCGGTTCGGCGGCCAGTCCGGGGTGGAGGCATTCACGGACCTGCGCTGGATCACCATACAGACCACTCCTGCGCGCTATCCGATCTGAGCCATCGAGTGGGGAGCAAACACCTATGCTGCTGCTTTACACCGCGAGGAACTCCATCTGCACGCAGAAGGTCTTCGTCACGCTCGACGAAAAGAAGGTTGACTACGAGATGAAGGTCGTCAACCTTTTTCTCAACGAGCAGTACAGCCCGGAATACCTGAAGATCAACCCGAAGGGGGTGGTGCCCTCGCTGATCCACGACGGCAAGATCATCGTCGAGTCTACGCTCATCTGCGAATACCTTGACGACGTCTTCCCGCACAACCCCCTCATTCCCTCTGACCCCTACCGCCGCCCGAAGATGCGGCTGTGGTCTAAGCTGATCGACGAGGCGATCTTCGAAGCGACGAGGGAGATTAGCTTTTCCGCGACCTTCCGGGAGAAGTTGAGGGGAATGACGCCCGAGCAGCGCGAGACACGCTTCCGCAATGTGGGCGACCCGGAGCGCCGCGCGCGGTACATCTCCACCTTCGAGCAGGGCGTGGACAGCCCCTACGTCTTCCAGGCTATCGCGCACTTCGAGAAGGCGTTCAAGAACACCGAGTCGGCGCTTGCCGCCGTCACGGAAGGCGGCGAGGGCGGCCCGTGGCTGGTCGGCGCTGAGTATTCGCTCGCCGATATAAACATGACCCCTTACGTAGCCCGGATGGAATACCTGAACTTCCTGGACCTCTGGATACGCGACCGTCCGCGCACGCAGGCATGGTGGCAGCGCATCAAGAACCGGGCGAGCTTCGCCGTCATCGACGAGAGGCTTACGAATCAGGAAAAGGACGACATGTGGAAATACGGCTCGCTGATCCGGAATCGGGTCGGCGAGCGGCTGCAGGAGTACATTGCGTCAGTTAAGCCCATGCAGCAGTGATACGCGGCTGCGAACCGGATCGCGTGAAGTCCTCCGACTACAGTGCAATTGCATGCCGCATCGCGTTCAGGGGCCGGCTCCTTCGACCGGCCCTTTCCGCAGATCGCGCGGCTCGGCGCGCGCTGGGATCAAAACGGTGGTCGGGGAATTTGATCGCGACGGCATTGTCCACGAGGAAGGCGGCGTCCGTATCACCGCCTTCGAAGTCGACCATGGCGACGCAATAAAACCCACCTGTGACTACCCTTTCGACTACGGTGGTCGTTCCGCAGTCATTTCGGGCGATACGCGGTACAGCGAGAATCTGATTCGCCATGTGCAAGGGGTCGATCTTCTCGTGCACGAGGTCTGCTGCGCGCAGACCCTACTGCTGGAGGATCCAGTCATGCGGCGTGTAGCCGCGCATCACACCAGCCCGCGCGACGCCGGCCGCGTATTCACGCACGTGCATCCCAGGCTTGCGCCTACACGCACATGGTACTGCTGGGCAACAGCGTGGTGCCGCCACCGACTCTCGACGAGGTCGTGAATCAGACCCGCGATACCTACCGCGGCCCGCTCGTCGCCGGCGAGGACTTGATCTCGTTCGAGATCGGTGTCGAGATCAAGGTGCGTCGTTTCGGCGGCGAGCAAGCGGCAAATCGAGCGCTCCTTACCCTGATCGAGCCAATCGGGGCGGCCTTTTCGGTTCGCCGCGACTACTCGCCGCGAATTCATTTCGCCGGGTATACCAATTACGAATCACGATCTCCGCGATGGATCCGCGCGCCCCGTGCGATAGCGCCGCGCCTCCTTGCGAAGCAGAGCGATAAACTCAGCGGCGACCGGCGTCGGCCAGGGCTCGATCTTGCGGATAATTCCGATCGTGAGGCTTGGTATTCGTTCGCGAATCCTTAGCGGACGCAATCCGCTGATCGACATCGCGTCGAAGACGCTACGCGGAATGGTCCCCAGCAGGTTTGTACCGCCTATGACACCCGCCAATGCAATTGTCGATTCCGAATGAACCGCGATGTTCGGCGACGGCAACCGATGCTGGGCGAAGATATTTGCAACCAGCCCCCCGGCGTTCCGCTGGGACCGGTCACAACCCATTGCTCCCTTGCGAGCCTTGCAAGACTCTGCGGCCTGTCCGCCAAAGGATGATCGCGCCGGGCTGCGATGACGATTTCCTGATCGAACAATGGCTCCTGATGCAGGTCCTTCTCCGTTCGCTCAAATGGCAGCGGTCCGACGGTCAGATCCAATGTTCCGTTGCGAATCGACGCGATGATCGGAGGGTAGATCCCCTCGATAATGCGAATCTGGATGTTCGGATGCCTTCGATGAATTCGATTCAAGGCGCCCGGGATAACCGTCAGCGACGCGGTAAGCGAAGCGCCTATAGCCAGGGTTCCGCGAAATTTCCCGGCAAGCTGTAGAACCCCCTCTTCCGCGCGCTTCAATTCGGCCTCGATTGCCCGAGCACGCTCGAGAAGCTCGAGGCCGATCGGTGTCAATTCGGTGCCTCGGGCGCCGCGCTGTACGAGGGGGACATTCAGGTCACGTTCCAGCTGGCCGATGCTCTGAGTCAGCGCCGACTGCGACAACCTCAGCGCACGCGCGGCGCCGCGGATGCTGCCGGCGTCTGCGAGGGCGATCAAATTCCGCAAGTGATGCAGCCGAAGACCCATGATCCGATTTGCGCGGTTCCGCAGAGTCGTAACTGACAAGTGGGACTTATCAGGCTCGGAATTGTCGGTCTTTTGCTTGTCTCCGGCAAGTCGTAGCGTTCTCGAGAACGATATCGCGACGCGCCGTCGGCCGACGAGAATGAGCCGAAGGGCACGATCGATCGGGAGCGCTTTGGAGATGCGCAGTGTTTGAATTGTATCACCATGGATCGTCGGTCTGCGCCGCTAAGGTCCGATTCGCGCTTGCCGAAAAGTGTGTCGAATGGAAGGGCCACTACCTCGACATTCTGTCAGGGGACCAATTCCGGCCCGCATACATGAAGCTCAATCCAAAGGCGGTTGTGCCGACCCTGATCCACAACGGCACCGTGATCGTCGAATCGACGGTCATTTGTGAGTATTTGGATGAGGTTGTGACAGATCCGCCCTTAAAGCCCCGGGCCGCCGCTGACAGAGCGCGAATGCGGCTGTGGACCAAGGCGGTTGACGAGGACATCCATCCGGCATGTGCCGAGATTACTTTCGCTTCCTGCCACCGGCACATCGTGCATCGGCTGGGGGTGGAGGGCCTCAAGAAGTTCCTCGATAGCACGCCGCCGCAGTCCGTTACGCCGCAATGGCATGAGCGAAAGAAGCAAATCGTGATGTATGGCTTCGATGCTACCGCTATTTCCCGCCCCTTTTTGCTCTACGACCGATATCTTCAGAAGATGGAGGACTCGCTCAAGAACCAAGAATGGCTCGCAGGGGAGATGTTTTCGCTCGCCGATATCGGGATGGCACCGTATCTGAATCGGCTGGACATGCTCGGCATGCTGAGCATGTGGCTGCGCCAGCGGCCCCGTCTTGCCGATTGGTTCGAGCGCGTCAAGTCAAGGCCCACGTTCCATTCGTCGTTTCTGGATTGGTGCCCTGCGGATTTGACGACGGACCTCAAGACGTTTGGCACAAAAAGCTGGGCTGACGTGGAGCGCGTCCTGCGGGCGGCTTGACTACCATGGCACGTCTGCACGTGCTGCCAGAGTGCGTTTCGTACCCGTGGAGAAAGAACTGTCCTTGAAGGCGCACTATCTCGACTTCCAAAAAAGGCAGGACACTATGTGCGTGGCAATTCGCAGCATGCTGGCCGGCCTCATCGGATTGGCGGCGCTGCCGCCGGCTGCGCCGGGCTTCGCCCAGGCTCCGCAGTTCGACATGACCAAGGTCGCCGACAACGTCTACAGCTTCCGCTTCCTCTTCTGGCGCAACATGGTGGTGCTTACCAATGACGGCGTGATTGTCAGCGATCCGATCAATCCACGGGCCGCCCAACACATGATGGATGAGATCAAGAAGCTCAGCGACAAGCCGGTGAGGCTGGTGATCTACAGCCACAATCACTGGGATCATATCGCCGGCGCCAAGATCTTCAAGGACCAGGGCGCCAAGGTGCTGCAGCACGAATTGGGGGCGAAGGATACCCGGCCGCATCCCGACGTGGTGCCGGCGGATGAGACGTTCACCGGCGACATGCATGTGGTCAGCCTCGGCGGCGAGAGCATCGAGCTGATCCATCTGGGCCCCAGTCACGGTTCCGGCATGGTGGTGATGCGGCTGCCCAGACAGCGGATTCTGCACATCGTCGACGTAGTGACGCCGGCCCGCGTGGCGTTCCGCAGCATGCCCGATTTCACCCCGCAAGGCATGATCGCGGCGCTGAGGAAGGTGGAGCAGCTCGATTTTGACCGCATCCTTCCCGGCCACGGCCCCGCCGCGGCGCCGAAATCGGCGGTGACCGCTCAGCGGGAATACCTCGAGAGCCTGAGCAAAGCGGTGGCCGACGGCGCAAAGAGGACGGGGAATCCCTGGGCCTTTGACAAGATCACCGAATACGTCAAGGAGGAACTGCAGCCGAAATACGGCCAATGGGCACAGTTCGACGACTACTTGGCAATGAACGTCGAGCGCGTAATCCTCGAGAAGAACATGGGCTGGTAGGTTGCGTGCAGTGGCCAGATGGGATGCAAGCAGGTGAAGCGTGTGTCGTGCGGCAACGGGCTCGATTTCCGATTCGTGCGCCCGGCGGTCCGCCTTTGCGGATTCGATAATCAGATTCGAACGCAATCGAAACTGATTGCACTAGCGCTGTAGCGAATGTCGCCACTAGCATCGGTCTAAACCCTGGCCGCTTCCGCGGCGCGCCGCCGCAGCGACTCGTATATTCGATGACCAGGGAATGGGAGGGACGAAAACCATCGCCCGGCTTCAAAACAAGGTTGCCTTGGTCACGGGCGCTGCACAGGGCATTGGCGCGCATTTGGCGCGTGCCTTGGCGGTCGAAGGGGCCAAGGTCGTACTCGGTGATATACTCGACACAGCGAAGGCGGCGGCGTCGATCCAAGACGCTGGCGGCGCCGCATTCGGCACGCGCCTCGACGTCACCAGCAATGCCGACCTCGACGCGACGGTGAAGGCCGCCGAAGCACGATTTGGCCCCATCGAGATTCTTGTCAACAACGCTTCGATCTTTGCGGCACTCCGTCTCAAGCCGTTCACCAGCATCACGGAAGATGAGTGGGACCGCGTGATGGCCGTAAACGCTCGCGGTCCGTTTCAATGCGCCAAAGCCGTGGTGCCGAGCATGGTGCGCAACGGGCGCGGGAAGATCGTCAACATCAGTTCGGGAACTTTTCTTTATGGCGCCCCAGGGTTCATGCATTACGTCGCATCCAAGGGCGCGGTCATCGGCATCACGCGAGCGATGGCGCGAGAGCTCGGCGAGAAAAACATAACGGTGAACGCGATCACGCCCGGGCTGACCGAAAGCGAAGGCGTCAAGGAACATGCCGATTTGCACATGGCCCGCGCGCCGACCATCGCCGGTCGCGCGATCAAGCGCGACATGCTTCCCGGCGATCTCGTCGGCGCGGTTCTGTTCCTTGCCGCGCCCGACAGCGATTTTCTGACCGGTCAAACGATCAACGTCGATGGCGGGCGCCTAACCTACTAGGGCGTCGAAGAGACGAGGTGGCCATGAGCAAACCTGCGATGCAATTGAATCATTGGATCGGCGGCCAATCGATCGAGCCGGGCGCGCGCACCTATTTCGACGACCGCAATCCGCTCGATGATTCGCTCTACGCCGTCGTTGCGCGAGGGACTGCAGCCGATGTCGATCGGGCGGTGAAGACCGCTCACGCTGCCTTTGCCGGCTATCGCAAGACGCTGCCCAAGGACCGCGAGGCGTGGTTGCAGCGTGCCGCATCCGCGATGGAGGCACGAGAGCGTGAGTTTCTCGATATCCTGATCGACGAGATCGGCTCGCCGCTGCAGAAGGCGAAATTCGAGTTCGGCAAAGCGGTTTCCATGATGCGCGCCGCTGCGGGCATGGCCCGCCAGGTCAAGGGCCATACGATGCCCTCCGATTCGCCCGGCCGCATCAGTCTGAGCGTACGCCAGCCCATCGGCGTCGTCGCCGCGATCACCCCGTTCAACGTGCCGCTGATCAAGGGCGTACGTCTCAGCGCAAATCCCCTGGCGCTCGGCAACACCGTGGTCTTGCTTCCCTCGGAGCAGGCGCCGGCGTCGGCCACGCTCTTGGCCGAGGTTTATCGCGAGGCCGGGATTCCCGACGGCGCGATGAATGTCGTGACGGGCATCGGCGAGGAAATCGGCGACACCCTCACCACGCATCCCCACGTTGCCATGGTGACGTTCACCGGATCCAGCCGCGTGGGCAAACACATTGCCGTGCTGTGCGCCCGCCATGGCAAACGGGTGACCCTCGAACTCGGTGGCAAGAACCCGGTCGTCGTGCTCGCAGACGCGGATCTCGATCGGACGATCCCCGCCGTCGTCCACGGCATCTTCACCTATCAGGGCCAGGTGTGCATGGGCGCGAGCCGAATCTATGTCGAGCGGCCGGTGTTCGACGATTTCATCGCGCGTTTTAAGCGTACCGCCGAGGCACTTGGCATGGGCGATCTGCGCGACCCGCGGACCGTGATCGGCCCGATCATTTCGGAGCGGCAGCGCGCGCGGGTGCGTAGCCATATAGAAGACGCCGTCGCCAAGGGTGCCGCGCTCGTAACGGGCGGCACGTGGGAGAACAATCGCTGCCGCCCCACGATCCTGGCCGGCGTGAACGACAGCATGACGGTCTGCCGCGACGAGACGTTTGGGCCGGTAACCGCGGTCCATGCCGTGGAGAACGCCGAGGAAGCGCTCGCCCGCGCCAACGATTCGACCTACGGACTGAGCGCCGCCGTGTTCACGCGCAGCATCGACAAAGCGCTGCCGCTAGCGCAAGGCATTGCCGCCGGCATGGTGCACGTAAATTCGTCTCCGTTGCAGGACGAGCCGCACGTGCCATTTGGCGGCGTCGGCGACAGTGGCGTCGGACGCGAGGGCACCGAGGCCGATATCGAAGCGATGACAGAATGGAAATGGATCACCATCCAAACCTGAACCCCGGGAGGCAAGAGTGATCAGGCCGGCCTCAAATTCGCCTTGGGCAGTTGTCTGCTGCGCGACAGCGCCGGCTCAGACCCGCGCCGATCCGGCGTAGCCGTCCTGAAGGAGGAGAGCACCATGCATACAAGGTTCAGGCAGTCCATGATGGTCTCCCTGTTCGTGATCGCCGCCGTTGTCTCGCGCGCGAACGCGGCGTATCCCGAGAAGCCCATCGAGATCGTGGTTCCTTGGCCGCCGGGCACGTCCACCGACGCCGCGGCGCGCGCCGTCGCGCAGGCGATGTCGAAGCGTTTGGGGGTTCCGATGCCGGTGGTTAACAAACCCGGCGCTCAGGGGGTTGTCGGGACTGCGGAGCTGGCGCGCGGTCGGGCCGACGGCTACACCGTCGGGGTTACGAACATCGGACCCGTGGTTGCCCAGGTGATCGGCGGGAACGCGCCGTACAAGTCGGCGGACCTCGAGCCGGTCGGCCTTTTCATGGCGGCGCCTTTCCTGATCGTTGCGCGCGGCGATGCACCGTTCAGGACCTACAAGGAACTCGCCGATCACGCGAAGAATAAAGAGGTGCGGTTCGGCAACTTCGGCCCCGGGGCGGTGCCGACCAATTCGGTGATCGCCCTGGCGCGCAAGCACGGCTGGCAGTACAGGTCGGTGACCTTCCCCAACCTGGGTCTGCCGCAGCTGCAATCGGGCGATGCCGAGATCATTACGGTCGAATACAGCGCCATCGCCAGTGCGCTCAAGGGCGGGCAGGCGCGGGCCATCGCCCAGATCCAGCCGTCCCGCCACTCGGCGCTTCCGGACGTGCCCACCGTGCGCGAACTCGGGCTCGATGTCGACGTGTCGCTCTGGGGTGGTCTGTTCGTGCCGCGCGGTACGCCGGTCGACATCGTTCAGCGTCTGGGACAGGCGCTTCGAGAGGCGCTGGCAGATCCTGCGGTCAGGGAGTTTTCCTCCAAATCCGGCATCGCAATGGACTATGTCGACGCTAGGCGCAGCGCGCAACAGATCCGTGACGACGAGTCGTGGCTACGTCCGACCATGGAGGCACTTGGGCTGATCAAGAAGCAGTGAAGCCGCACGCGACCGGAGGACAGCGATGGCATTCGAGGTGCGGCGACGCCGGATCGCGACGGCCGCGGCGGGAGCGTTCGCGGTGCTCGCCGCGGGACTGGTCGCCGCGTCCGGGAAGCAGATCGCCGCTTCGGCCTCGGCTGAAGCCTGGTATGCATCGTCCGCGTTCTTTCCCAGGCTCGCGCTCGGGTTGATGCTCGCGGGTGCGCTCGCGCACCTTGCGCGTCTTTTGGCCGGCGCCCGCGCGGACGCCGGCGAGGAGATCGACGCCGATTCCTCGGCTCCGCGTCCGGCGCTGTTTGCGGTGCTCCTGTTTGCAGGCTACGCGCTCGCTGCGCTCTGGATCGGCTTCATCGCGGCCACCGCGTTGTTCGCCTTCGTACTGCTGCTTGCACTCGGATGGCCGCTGCGTTTCGCGCTGATCTTCGCGGCCATCGCTGCGGGCGCCCTGTATGCCGTGTTCGTGCTCGCGCTTGGCATCTGGTTTCCCGCGCCGCAACTGCTGCGTTGGGTGAGCGGAGGCTAGGCACGTGACCGAGCTGCTGCAAGGTTTTGCTCAGGCCTCGCACTGGAGCGTGCTCGCCTGCATCGCCGCTGGCGCGGTCATCGGCATCGTCGTGGGTGTGCTTCCCGGCATCGGTCCCGGGGTCGGCATCTCGGTGCTGCTGCCTCTCACCTACGGGATGTCTCCGCTTGCGGGCCTTGCCATCCTGCTCGGCGTATACTGCGGCGCGTTCTACGGCGGCGCCGTCACCTCGATCCTGATTCGCACGCCCGGCGAGGCGTCGTCGATCATGACCATGTTCGACGGCTACCCGATGGCACGGCGAGGCGAGGCCGAGCGCGCGCTGTCGCTTGCTTTTGCCTCGGCCTTCGCGGGCGGCATGGTGAGCGCCCTGGCGCTCGCGCTGGCTGCGCCGCCGCTTGCTGCCTTCACCGGGCACTTTGGTGCCGCCGACAACGCCGCCGCAATCATATTGGCGCTCGTGTGCGTCATGAGCGCCTACCGCGGTCGCTTCCTTGCCGCGATGACGATGGTGGGCGCGGGCTGCTTCGTGGCCACGGTCGGCATCGATCCGGTATCGAACGGACAGCGCTTTACCTTTGGCGCAACCGATCTGATGTCCGGGCTGCCGCTCGTGCCGATCGTGGTGGGGCTGTTCGGCGTGGCTCAAGCGCTGGTCCTGATTTCGTCGCCGGCGGTGAAGGTCGACCCTGTCTCCGCCGGCGGCCTGCGGCTCAAGGCCTTCGCCGAGCCGCTGCGCTATCCCGGCACGTTGTCCAAGTCCGTCACCCTTGGCACGTTGATCGGCGTGCTGCCTGCGGCCGGTGCGGCGCTCTCGACATCGCTGGCCTATTTCGAGGCGCGGCGAGCGTCCAAGAACCCCGACAGTTTCGGCAAAGGCAATCCCGAGGGAATTGTGGCGGCCGAGGCAGCCAACAACTCCAATTCGGGCGGCGCGATGGTCACGGTGCTCACGCTGGGCATTCCGGGCGATGCCATCACCGCCATCATCATGGGTGTGTTCATCGTTCACGGCATTGCGCCGGGTCCCAATCTTTTCGTCGAGCGGCCCGAGCTCGTGTATGGCGTGTTCGCTTCGCTCGTGTACATCAACCTCGCGATCCTTGCCATCCTGGTTGCGTCGACCCGCTGGCTCGCCATGTTCACGCGCGTCGATCCCCATCTGCTCGGTGTCGGCATCCTGCTGCTGTGCTTCATCGGCGCCTATTCGACCAGCAACAGCATGTATTCCGTCTGGCTGGCCCTCGGCGCAGGTGTGTTCGGCTGGCTTTGCGCCATGGCGGGCATGCCGATCGTGCCGATGGTCCTGGGGATGGTCATGGGTGACGCTCTGGAGGCGTCGCTGCGCCAGGCGCTCGCGGTGAGCGGCGGGTCGCCCGCGGTGTTCGTCGAGCGTCCGGTATCGGCGGTACTGATCGCGCTCGCGGCGCTCATTCTGTTCGCGACGGTCTTCAGGCGGCGCAAGGCGCGGCCCGTCCTCGAAGCCTCCTGACGATGGCAGCCCGCGCCCGCGCAGGAACGCGTGATTCCGGAGGTGATCCGAATCCTGTCTGCGACACCCAACACATCAGACCGAATTAAACCGAGGAGACGACCATGAAACGTAGAACAGCTTTGAAGATGGCGGCGTCCGCGGCGCTCGCGAGCACTTTTCCGGTGGGCGCGGCGAGGGCGGCGGGCGCGATCAAGATCGGTTCGGTTGCGCCGAAGACCGGTCCTCTGGCCGGTGCCGCCGCCGTCACTCATTGGCCGAACGTCCAGCTCTGGGTAGCCGAGGTGAACGGACGCGGCGGCTTGAAGATGAAAGATGGCAGCCGACGCATGATCGAAATGATCGAATATGACGATCGTACGAATCCCGGCGAGACCATCAAGGCAGTCGAGCGTCTCGCCACCCAGGACAAGGCCGACTTCATCATTGCGGCGTTCGGCACCGCTCTCAGCCTCGCTGCGGCGCCGGTCTTCGCCAAGCACGGCTATCCGCAGATTGCGGTCAGTTCGATCACCGACAAGATCCCGGAATTGACGCAGCGCTATTCCGGAATCTTCTTCACCTTGGGCGCGACCAGCGCCCTCGCGGTCTCGGCGGCCGAGACCCTGTCCAAGATGCGCTCCGAGGGCAAGATCGGCAACAAGCTTGCAATGGTGAACGTGGCCGATGCGTTCGGCATCGAGCTTGCGGAGGCGGCGCGCCCCGTCTTCAAGAAGGCCGGATTCGAGATCGTCTATGACAAATCGTACCCGCTGGGGACCCAGGATCTGTCGCCGGTCGTGAAGGGCGTGAAGGCGACCGACCCGGACGCCTTCGTTGCCTGGTCCTATCCACCGGATACGATCGTGCTTACGGAACTGGCCAAGATCGAGAACCTGACCGTCAAGGCTTTCTACACTGGCGCCGGAACTGCCTACCCGGGGTTTGCGCAGAAATTCGGCAGATCGATCGAAGGCCACCTCGGCGCCGGGGGCGTGAACTTGGATACCCTGGAAATGAAGGCCTATCGTGCCGCGCATCTGAAAGTGACCGGCAAGGTGGCGGATTTCTGGGCCAGCGCGGTCACCTATGCCAGCCTGCAGGTCCTTGAACAGGCCATCGAGGCCGTTGGCAGTACCGACCGCAAGGCGGTGACCGACTACATCAAGACCGGCACCTTCAAGACCGTCATGGGAACATGGAAGTTCAAGAATCAGGCGATTGAACACTACTGGACCGTGGGCCAATGGCAGAACGGCGAGTTCCACGGCGTGGCTTCGACGGGTCTGCCCGGCGCCAAGCCGGTGATCGTAAAGACCGGCTGGTAAGCCCCGGTTTCCAGGTCTGCGCGCATCGAGTTCGGTTCGCGAGAAACCGCTGCGTAGTGTCCACGCAAACTAGGGTGACTGTGATGGCTATTCGAACCACCGTGGTGGGGTCTTGGTGGCGGCATCCCGAGCACGAACAGGAGTTGGCCCGCTACCATGCCGGCAAGCTCTCTTCCCAGGCGGGCGAGGCCGTGCTTACTCGCGCGGCCGCCAGGGCGATCAAGGAGCAACGAGATCTCGGCCTCGACGAATGGACGGGCGGCGAGTATTTCACCGACGAGTTCCTTCTGCACTTGCACAAGTGCCTGACCGGCCTCGAGATCGACAAGCCCAAAGCGGAGGACGTGTTCGACTATGACGACGTGCCGCACGCCAAGATTGTGGGAAAGATCGGTACCTCGAACGGCCTCGGCTATGTCGCGGCCTTCCGGCGCGAGAAGAACTTGCCTGGCGGTGTGCGCAAGGCGGCGGTCGTCGCCGCCAACGAGATCGCGATAACGAGCCTCGACCAACCGGACAAGATCGCCCTCCAGATGGCGAGCATCACGGCGATGATCAACCGCGAGCTGCGCGCGCTTGCTGATGAAGGCTGTGCGAATGTGCAGCTCGATGCGCCGATCTTCGGCGTCGAGGTCAACATGGGTGCGAGGACCGCGAAGCAAGCGGCTGAGTTGATTGCTCCGTGCTTCGAAGGCGTTAAGGCGAAGAAGTCGCTGCACTTCTGCAATGGAAATCTGCGCGGGCGCCCGATCTCGTCGGTCCTGCGCTGCGCGCCCTGGGTCGAGATCCTCCAGCACCTCGACGGGGTTGTCGACATCGCCGTCCTCGAGGTCAAGTATTTCAGCCAGTACCACGAGCGCGAAGCGTTCAAAAACATGCCCAAGAGCATGGTGCTGGCGGCCGGAATCGTGGATGAAGGCAGCTACTGGGTGGAACCGGTCAAAAAGATCCGCGAGCGCATCGCCGACTGGGCGCGCGTCGTGGGCGAGGAGCGTCTCTGGGTGTCGCCGTCCTGCGGCTTCGGACGCCATCCCTCGCGCGACATCCCGGTGCTGCGGGCCAAGGTCGAGAACATGGTGGAAGCCGCACGCTCGCTGTGAGCGGGATCTATTTCTGCCGGTCGCTCGCGCCGGACGGAACCGGATGCGGCCGCATTGGACTAAGAACCGGACGTCGCGACGCGGGCGCAATTTTTTTACCCTGAAACACCGATGGATATCCTAATCACCGGAATCCTGCTCGGGGCGACCTATTCCCTGATCGCGATGGGGCTGACGTTTCAGTATGGCGTCGCCCGCATCATGAACCTTGCCAACGGCGAGATGCTGGTGGCCGGTGCGTTTGGTGCTTTCTGGATTTTTACCGCCCAGCAGCTCAGCCCGTTCGTGGCGCTGATTCTCGTCGTCCCCGGGGCGTTCGTTTTCAATTGGCTCGTCTATAGATATCTGCTCAGGCCGCTGGTGCGGCGGGCCAAGAATCGAGGAATGCTGGAGGTCGACACCATCCTTGCGACGTTCGGCATGAGCTTTGCGCTCGTTGGGATCATGCTCATGATCTTCGGCGGCGGGTACTTCAGTTATTCCTATCTTGCCGAGCCGTTTCCGATCTTCGGCAGCCCGTTCGGGTTGAATCGCGTGGTCGCGTGTTTGGTTTCGGTGGCGATCTGCGGCCTGCTTTACTGGGGTCTCAACGGAACTCGCACCGGCATGGCGATTCGTGCCGTGGCGGTCGATCCGGCGGACGCCGGGCTGGTTGCCATCGATGTGCCGAGCATGTCCGCCTTCTCGTTTGCCCTCGGCGGAGCAGTGACAGCGGCCGCCGGCATCTTCCTGAGCACCTTCCTGACCATGGACGCCTCGATCGGAGTCGTCTTCACCTTGAAGGCGCTGATCATCGTGATCATGGGGGGCGTGGGCGATGTGCGTGGGGCGATCATCGCCGCCGTGATCCTGGGGCTCGCCGAGACTGCCGTGGCCAGCCTGATCGATCCGGGGCTGACGCTCGCCGCCGCCTATCTCCTCTTCGTGCTGGTCCTGTTGTTCAGGCCCCAGGGTCTTTTCGGGACGCGTCAAACATGACCAGGAAGGAAATCGGAGGGGTCGTTCTGGCGGTCGCTGTATTCGGGCTGCTGGCTTGCCTGCCGCTCCTGAAGGACAGCAGCTATCTGCTGTCGCTTTCGGTCGAAATCGCCATGTACACGGTGCTGGCAACTTCGTGGGCGCTTTTCTCCGGACCGACTCACTACATCTCGCTTGCGACGGCTGCCTTCTATGGGCTCGGCGCCTATGTGGTGGCGGCTGGAATCAATGTCGTTCCCTATCCGATTCTGGTGGGCATCGCGGGCATCGGGGGAGCGGTGCTGGCGGCCCTGGTCGGGCTTGCCACGCTGCGTCTTTCGGGGGTGTATTTCGTGATCTTCACCCTCGGCCTAGCCGAGCTGATCCGCCAGACGGTGACCTGGGTTCAGAACAACTTCACCGGAAGCCGCGGTCTCTACGTTCTCACGGATATCACCCAGAACATCATCTTCTGGCAGCTGCTGGCGCTGGCGGCCCTGGTGTTCCTCGTCGGGTGGCTGGTCGCTCGCTCGCGCCTTGGCTTTGCCTTGCGCATCATCGGCAATGATGAGCTGGTGGCCGCCCACAGCGGAATCAATTCGGCTGCGGCCAAGCTGATCCTGTTCGTGATCTCCGGGGTTTTTGCGGCGGTCGTTGGCGCGGTAGTCGCCCCCCGGTTCACCTACATCGAACCCGCGATCGCCTTCACACCCGAGCTGTCATTCCAGGTCGTGATCATGGCGCTTCTGGGCGGCGTGCACCGCCTGTGGGGGCCGGTGGTCGGGGTGATTCCCTTCACCGCACTGTGGGAGTTGATCGCGGCGCGTTTTCCCACGCAGACGGTCCTCCTGCTCGGAATCGCTTTCCTTCTGATCGTTTACTTCATTCCGAACGGGGTGGTGGGCAGGATCGAATCCGTGATCAACCGCCTTGGCGCCCGCGGGGGATCGAGGCGTGGCTGAAGGGACCGTGCTCGAACTCCAAGCGGTCAGCAAGCGATTCGGCGGACTCCTCGCCGTGGATCGGTTGAGTTTCGCGGTTCGCGAGAATGAGGTCATGGGGCTGATCGGCCCGAATGGTTCCGGCAAGACGACCGTGATGAATCTGATCTCGGGTGCGCTCGCGCCGACTGCCGGTGATATTTTCCTGGGTGACCGGCTGATCTCCGGCCGCCCGCCAAGGGATATCGCGCGGGCCGGGGTTGCGCGTACTTTCCAGCTCGTGCGCATCCTGCCATCGCTGACGGTGCTGGAAAACGCAATGGCCGGCGCCGTGTTCGGGCACAAACGCCTGTGGGGCCGTGAAGTTCGAAACTATGCTGCCCGACAGCTGGAAAGGGTCGGCATGGGCCACGCCGTAAACTTGCGGACCGCGGCGCTGACCTATATCGACGAGAAGCGGGTCGAGTTGGCCAGGGCACTCGCATCCGATCCTAAGGTTCTGTTGCTCGACGAGTGGCTTGCCGGATTGAATCCGACGGAGTTGCAAACCGGCATCGGCCTGATCAAGAGCCTGCGCGACGAAGGTCGCACCATCGTTCTGGTCGAGCATGTGATGGATGCGATCCGGAGCCTTTGCGACCGCTGCGTGGTCGTGAACAGCGGCGTCAAGATCGCCGAGGGAACGCCCAAGGATGCGCTTTCCGACAAGGAAGTGATCCGCGCCTATCTCGGAGATCAAGATGCTTGAGTGCCGCGGCTTGACGGTGTCCTACGCGCAGCATCAAGCGCTTGCGAACGTCGCTATCAAGATTGCGCTAAGCGAGATCGTCGTGATTCTCGGAGCCAATGGCGCGGGGAAGAGCACGCTCCTGAAAGCGATCGCCGGGCTTGTTCCCGTTGCTGCCTCCAGTCAGGTTCTGGTTGACGGTAAGTCGGTGACGCAGCTACCGCCGCATTTGATCGTCGAGGCGGGGCTGGCGCTGGTGCCCGAGGGCCGCCAGATCTTCGGCGATCTGACCGTGCGGGAGAACCTTCTCCTGGGCGCCTATGCGCGACGTGCCAGGCAGTCCGAGAAGGACCACCTGGACCGCGTGCTGACGTTGTTCCCGAAGCTGGCCGAGCGAAGAGGGCAAATCGCACGCACGATGAGCGGCGGCGAGCAACAGATGGTTGCCATCGGCAGAGCCCTGATGTCGGCGCCTTCTATCTTGATGCTGGACGAGCCATCGCTCGGCCTTTCGCCGATTTTATGCCGCGTACTGTTCAAGGCGCTGGCGGACATTCGAAAGATCGGCGTCGGCCTATTGCTGGTGGAGCAAAACGCGCGGCAGGGCCTTGCTATCGCCGATCGAGCGTATCTGCTCGAGAACGGTCGCATCCTCGGCGAGGGCTCATCGGCCAGTCTGGCGCAGGATCCGGCGGTGCAAAGGGCCTATCTCGGCGGTGCGGGCGGAGATGCCGCGGGGCCAGAACTAAGGTGAGCGAGCCCGTGAACGGAACTGTAGTACGCAACATCTTGTTCGTGATGTGCGATCAGCTCCGCGCCGATCATCTAGGCTGCTACGGCCATCCTACTTTGGCGACGCCCAATATCGACGCCCTCGCTCGGCGCGGCGTGCGTTTCGAGAATGCATTCGTCCAGTCGGCTGTATGCGGCCCATCGCGCATGAGCTTCTACACGGGCCGCTACGTATCTTCTCACCGTGCCACATGGAATCTGGTGCCTCTTTCTGTCGCCGAGCCCACGATCGGCGATTGGCTGCGCCCGCATGGCTTGGCTGCGGCGCTCGCCGGTAAATCCCATGTCATCCCCGATCGCGATGGAATGGCGAGGCTGGGCATCGATCCGAAGAGTCCTGTGGGCCGCCTGCGTTCCGCGGGCGGATTTATCGAGGTCGACCGTTATGACGGCCACCATCCGCCCGGCGATGAGAGCGGTTACGGCGACTTCTTGAGGACGAATGGCTACGCGTCGCGCGATCCGTGGTCGGACTTCGTGATCTCCGTCGCGGACGCCGACGGCGCCGTGCGGTCGGGTTGGCAAATGCGGCACGCAAACCTTCCAGCCCGTGTTGCCGATGCACACTCCGAAACCGCCTATATGACGGACCGCGCGCTGTCATACATTGATGAGCAAGGTGAACGCCCCTGGTTTCTTCATCTTTCGTACGTCAAGCCGCATTGGCCCTATGTGGCGCCGGCACCCTGGAATGCAAAGTATCGGTCTGGTGACCTTCCGCCAACGAATCGCGACAGCGCCGAACTGATCACTCAGCACCCGGTCTTGGCTGCCTACCGTCGCCACGAGGAAAGCTCGAATTTTCGGCGTGAAGAAGTCGTCCGCAGCGTAAAACCTGTCTACATGGGCCTGATCGCGCAGATCGACCATCATCTAGGGCGACTACTTTCCGCTCTTGAGGCCAGAGGGCGGATGCAGGATACGCTCGTGCTTTTTACCGCCGACCACGGCGATTTCATGGGCGATCATTTCCTGGGTGAGAAGGAGCTGCCTTACGACGAGGTGCTGCGATTCCCGCTGATTGTCTTCGATCCGGATCCGGCTGCCGACGCCCGGCGCGGTACAGCAGAAATGCGACCGGTCGAGGCCATCGACATACTACCGACGATACTCGATGCACTCCGCATTCCCCTTCCACAGCATTGGCTAGAAGGGCGGTCGCTGCTGCCCCTGCTCCATGGTCCGACCGCCCCATGGCGGGACGCTGTGTTCTCGGAACTGGATTGGTCATTCCGTGAGGCGCGTTTGACGCTGGGTTTGCATCCCGCAGATTGCTACATAGTCGCCGTGCGCACGGAGCGCTGGAAGTACGTTCGGCACGCTGCCTTTCCGCCTCAACTCTTCGATCTGCGGTCCGATCGACAGGAGCGTCACGATATCGGGCAATCAGATGGTTACGAACACCGCTCGGCGCGCAGCGAAATGGCAGACCGGATCGCCGATTGGAGCCTGCGCCTTAAGAAGCGCAATACCGTGGACGAAGGTTTCGTGCACAGCCGTACCAGTGCGCACAAGCAAATGGGTGTGCGCTTCGGAGAGTGGTGACGCGCACCGAGAATCTCCTTGCGCAATCGGGACGGGCCCGTGGATACGACATTCATTACCAAAAAATGCGATTCAATGGGAGTCGCCCCGTCGTGTCGGCAAGCGGCGGTACGAAAGATCGCCCCGTTCGCATCGTTCCGGCACTTATGGCCTCACCGATGCGGATGCTGCACAGGTTACGGCGCGGCACGACACCGCCTGGATTCATACCCGCTCCTGCAAGATGCCTCGTTGTGCTCAGAGCGGCGCCGCAGAGGTAACGCGCCCGCGGCCCATAAACCCTTCGCTCCTTGCAGGTGCGTCGCGGTTCAACAGTGCATCGACAGCGCAGCGCCAATCGAAGGAGCCGTCGTGTCGAATCGACGTGCCGCATTCGGCCAACGCGTCGACAAGCCAATCGTGAAGCTCGGCCGTGGCTGACGCCATGCGTGGCGCGATGCCGCCGTCTGTTAGGGTCGCCGCCACTTCCCGCATTTCGGCAGCGCGGCGACGCCCATGTTCGGCGACGCGGCTCACGAGATAATCCGGAAGCGACTTGTCCCAGCCCATGCCGGGGAAGGTGTGCGCGAGCGACGCCAAGACCTGGCGCTCGGCGCCGTACCGACGCGCGCCGAACAGGCATTCCACCGTCAGCGCCTCGATCCCCTTCATCATGACGCTGCGGCACATCTTGACCGCCGATGCGACGCCGATCTCGTCGGCAACCGCGGTGGCGTCGAAACCCATGCGCCCGAGGGCGGCGGCAAGCTCGGCAGCCCGACGACCACCCAGCAGCATAGGCACGGCCAGACGTTTTGGTGGTACCGAGGCCATCACCGCCGCTTCGACGTAGTCGGCACCGGCAGCCTCGACGACACGCGCGCTCTTCCGCTTGGTTTCGGGGGAGACCGAGTTGAGATCAAGGTAGACCTGGCCGCGGCAAAGGTGCGGCGCGATGGTCATGGCTACGTCGAGCGACGACGCAGCCGTCACCGTCGAGATGACAAGGTTGGCAGCGGCAGCCGCGGCGGCATGAGATGAGGCGGTGGCGACGCCCGCAGCCTCGGCCTTGCGGAGCATCGCATCGCGCTGTGCCGCGTCCGCGAGCAGGATGTCGTAAGTGCGAACCTTGACGCCGCCTAGGCGGGCGAGGTCGGCGCCGAGGATGCCGCCAGCCTCGCCAAAGCCGATCAACGCGATGGTTTGGAATTCGGGTGGATTCATCGATCCCTCCATCTTCACGCCGCAGCCGCCGACATGCTCGCGCTTGTCGCCACTCTCATCCCTCGATCGCCGCCGCCAGGCGATTGGCCCCTCGATATAGCACAGCCCTTTTCTTTGGAGCTCCGGTCTGGCCTTATCCATGTCGATGCCGAGCTCGCCGGCTGCGAGGCGCTGGGCGCCGAGGCGTGGCCGGCTGCCTTCGCGCGATCGGCGGAGAATGTCGAGATCAGGCTCGCTCGGGTCCGCGACTTCGCCGGATTTCGCACCAGAGCACGCACTTACGTCAGACCTCGCGCGCTTTCCATCTCGGGTAGACCCGTCTCGCGTTGCCTTCGAAGATCTTGCGCTTGTCCTCGGCGTTAAGCGTTTTGCTGCCTTCGATGTAGCGCTTGGTATCGTCGTAGTAGTGGCCGGTTTCCGGATCGATACCGCGCACCGCGCCTACCATCTCCGAAGCGAACAGGATGTTGTCGGCGGGGATCACCTTGAGCAGCAAGTCGATGCCCGGCTGATGATAGACGCAGGTATCGAAAAAGACATTGCTCAGCAGCAACTCCTGCAGGCGCGGGCGCTTCATGTCCTGGGCCAGCCCGCGATAGCGGCCCCAGTGGTAGGGCACCGCGCCGCCGCCATGCGGGATGACGAACTTGAGCGTGGGGAAGTCCTTGAACAGATCCGAGGTGAGGAACTGCATGAACGCCGTAGTGTCGGCGTTGATGTAGTGCGCGCCGGTGGCATGGAAATTGGCATTGCACGACGAGCTGACGTGCACCATCGCCGGAACGTCGAGCTCGACCATCTTCTCATAGAGCGGGTACCACCAGCGGTCGGTGAGCGGCGGGTCCCGCCAGTGGCCGCCCGAAGGATCAGGGTTGAGGTTGCAGCCGACGAAGCCGAGCTCCTTGACGCAGCGCTCCAGCTCGCCGATGCAGCCCTTCGGTGCAATCCCGGGCGACTGCGGCAGCTGGCAGGCCGCAACAAAGTTGTCCGGATAGAGCGAGCAGCAGCGGTAGATGAGGTCGTTGCATACCTGAGACCAGACCAGGCTCACTTCGGCGCTGCCGACATGGTGCTCCATCGCGCTCGCGCGCGGTGAGAAGAAGGTGACATCAATGCCGCGATCACGCTGCAGCTTCAGCTGCGCGCCCTCCAGGCTCTCGCGGATCTGGTCGTCGCTTATCTTCAACGCCAGGGAGGGGCGCGTAGCTGCGGAGACCTGCAGCTTGCGCCATGCGCCAAGTTCGGCGGGTGCCGTCGTGTAGTGGCCGTGACAGTCCACGATCATCGAAAAAGCTCTTCCACCGCAAATCGCCGCGGGATCATCCGCTGGCGATGGGCGCAATCGATCGCAACCTCGAGGTTGCGCCAGTTCTCCTCGATGCCGAACGGATTCATCTCCGGGCTGCCGGCCGCCTTTTGGCTTTCGGAGAGCATCCGGTAGACCTCGTCGCCAACCGCTGGCTTTACGCCGTCCCTCAAAACCACCACATGGTTGATCTGGATCGCCCGGTGTTTGTCCCGCCAACGCCGCGCCGCGCCCTCCGGGGCGGGGATGACCGGTTGCAATCGTCCGTCCGCCGGCACTTCGCCGACGATTGCCGCGTCGAGTTCGCCGGCAAGGAGCATCGCGATCAAGTCCTTCCCGGCCGGCGCCCGCTCCACGTTCGGCGGGTCCTCGAACTCGGCGACATGCGACTCCTCGAATGACACCCATTTCACTCGCTCAAGATCCAACCCGTAGTCGTCGGCGAGGATGCCGCGCATCCAAGTGGCCGTCGTCACCGAATAGGAACGTAGCCCGACTCTGCTTCCGTTCAAATGCTCCGGAGACAGGACACCTCGGGCAGCGCTATAGACCAGAAACGGATGCTGCGATCGCGCCGTGACTACTGCGGGAAGCAACCTGAGCGGCTTGCCGTGAGCCTTGGCGAGGAGGAAGGTCATGATCGCGATCTCGGCGACGTCGAACTCGAGATCGCGCACCACCCGCTTGAATGCAGTGTTGGGAACCTTCACGTCGGCGAAGTCAAACGAGATTTCGTTCGAAGAAACCTGTCCGCTTTTCAAAGCCCGCGTGACCGGATGATCGCCGAGTAGAGTCTTGAGCCGCATAGCCATACAAGGGTCAGGGCAAACTTCAGGAGATATGCCGGGCCGGAGGTTCGCGCGCCATTGCTTTCTTAAGTTCGCTTGATCGCCTTTCATTCGAGCGGCCCATCGATGTATTCGAGCCCCTTGTCGGCGAGCGCCTTGCGCATGTCGTGGATGTCGAGACCAAGTTCGCCCTTCTGTAACCGCACGCGAATACTGGCTTCCTTTTTGACTCGTTCCTCGCCGGCGTTAGCTACCTTGGCGGCCTCTGCCCGCGTCACGATGACCACGCCGTCGTCGTCGGCCACGACCACGTCGCCGGGTTTCACGTGCACGCCGGCGCACACCACCGGCACGTTGACCGAGCCGAGCGTCCCCTTGACCGTCCCCTGTGCCGAAACGATCCGGGACCACACGGGGAAACGCATCTCGGTGAGCTCGTGAACGTCGCGGCAGCCCGCGTCGATCACGAGGCCCGCCGCGCCGCGCGCGCGCAACGACGTCGCCAGCAACTCGCCGAAATATCCGTCGCTGCACTCGCTCGTGACCGCGACGACGAGCACGTCGCCCGCGCGCGAGATTTCGATCGCGACGTGGATCATCCAGTTGTCGCCGGGCGGGCAAAAGGCGGTCACTGCGCTGCCAGCGATTCGCGCGCCGGGATAAATCGGGCGCATGTACGGCTTCATGAGGCCCGAGCGGCCTTGCCCTTCGTGAACAGTGGATACGCCCAGCTGGGCGAGAGCCGCGATCAGCGCGGGGTCGGCGCGTTCGATATTGCGGACCACGAAGTTTTTCATGCGAAATGGTCCATCACCCCTGGGAAGACGCAGTGGTAGGCCTCGGCATACTCGATGCCCGACTTGCCCGAACTACGACAGACAGACACGACGCGATAGCCGCGCTTGGCATGCAGGGCGATCACACCAGCGGCCGCGAGACGAATCGGCCGAATGTGCGCTGTCTTCTGCGTGCCTGGCTGCGCCATGAATTGCTCTCTTCGTTGGATCGACAAACAGTAGTGAACAATAGGAACGATTCCTCGGCCTAGCCCAATGCGATAACCTTTTCGGGCCTTCGAATCTATTTATCGCGCGCCGCTGCGGCGCCTTGTGAAGATGCCCGTTTCCTTCGCCAGACTTGCAGCAACCTCGTGCAGTAAAGCCATCAGCCTTGCGCCCCCGGGCGATGGTTTTGCGCCGGTTCGCTGGATGATGCCGATCGGTCTCCACGTTTCGCTGAGCTCGACCGGCAGCGCCGTCAGCATGCCGTACTGCAATTCGTAGTGCACCTGGTGACGCGAGAGCACGGTCACGCGATCGCTGTCCATCAGCAAAGCGCGGACGATGGCGAGGGAGCTCGATTCCACGACGCTCTTGGGTGACGCCAGCCCGCGGCGCACCAGCATGGATTCGAACAGCTTTCGGGCCGGCGTGCCGTGGCGGGGCAAGACCCAATGGCACGCGACGAGGTCCTCGAGGCGGAGCCGCCGCCGCGACGCGAGCGGATGCCCGCGCCGCGCCAGGACCGAGAGGCAATCCTCGATCACGATCTCCCCTTCTAATGCCTCGGAGGCCGTTCGCTCACGGAGCGCGCCGAAAATGAAATCGATATCGCCGGAACGCAAGCCAACCGCGAGGGTATCGTATGGTCCTTCGATCGTCGAAACATGCAAGCCAGGGTGTTCCCTCAGGAGCCTGTCGATCGCGCGGGGCAGGATGATGGTGCGCCCGAAGGGCAACGCGCCGACCGTCACCCGGCCTCTCAACGCGCCCTTCAGCGCCGAAATGTCCGACTCCGCATGACGCAATTCGGCGAAGGCCCGCTTGGCGCGCATTGCAAGCGATTCGCCGAATAGGGTCGGCTTCATACCGACGGGCGTACGATCGAACAGTCGCACGCCGAGACCTGCCTCAAGATGGTGAATGCTCGCGCTAACCGCGGGCTGTGTCACGCCGATGTGCCGCGCAGCGCTGGCCATGTTCCTCTCCTCGAACATGGCGATGAGCGCCGCTAGCCGGCTGTTGTCGACCGCCATACTGAGAAACAGAAGGGGCGCCGCGCCGAGACGCCGGCCCGAAAGCGCCTCGAAATCTCCGTGCACGGCCTGCAATTCGGCCGCCACTTGCTGCCCGCGCGCCAAGAGCGCTTCGGCGAAGCGTGTCGGCACCATTCCCGTGCGGTGCCGCTCGAAAAGGCTGACTCCGAGCAGCGTCTCGAGTTCGCGCACAGAACGCGACAAAGCCGATTGGGCTCGCCGGAGGCGGTCCGCGGCCTGGGCGATGCTGCCCGTCTGCGCCACGGCAACAAATGCTCTGAGGTGGCGAAGGCTAATCGACACCCCTCCACCCTATCCGATTCCGCCAATCGAAGCACAACATAAGGCCGGCGCCGCCCGGCCATCGGCCCTGGCCTATAATCAATTTCGAAGGCCGCGAAATATGTTTGCACTATCGAACCGCGGTGGGCTTCCTACGATCGGCCGTTGCGAAGAAAGTCGATCCGGCCTAAGCCCGATTACGCGGAAGCACGTCCCAATGGCAGAGGTGCCGACCATGCAGATCGACCGAAGCCGGAAGATCCCCAATACCCGAATCTTCGACCTCCGCGAATCGCGGCGGGGATACCGTCTCAATCGCATGGCGATCTCACTCACCATTCTCGAAAACCGCGAGGCATTCAAACGCGACGAGGAAGCGTACATGGCCCGCTATGGCCTCACCGAGCAGGAACGGGACCTCGTCCGGCGCCGCGACTTTGGCGGCATGACCGAGGCCGGAGGAAACATCTATTTCATGCTGAAGATCGGCGTCTGCACCGGCAACGGCCTGTATCGAATCGGGGCGCAAATGCGGGGAGAGACCTACGAAGAATTCCTCGCGACACGCAACGTCAAAGAGGCGGTGTAGCATGGCGCGCCTCATCGCCGGTATCGGGACGTCACACGTTCCTTCGATCGGAGCCGCATACGACAAGGGAAAGGCGCAGACCCCCGCCTGGAAGCCGCTTTTCGACGGATACGTACCCGTTAGGCAATGGCTGGGCCGTCTCCGGCCGGACATTGCGATCGTCATCTACAACGATCATGGATGCGACTTTTTTTTCGACAAGTATCCGACATTCGCAGTCGGCTGCGCCGAGGAATACCGAATCGGCGACGAGGGGTTCGGACCCCGCCCGCTTCCCGCGCCGAAAGGTGACCTCGAGTTTTCGACGCATCTGTGTGAGAGCCTCGTCTACGACGAGTTCGACATCACGGTATGCCAGGAAATGAGCGTGGAGCACGGCTTCCTCGTGCCGATGCATCTCTGCTTTGACTACGAGGCCGGTTGGCCGGTCAGCGTCGTGCCCATCGCCGTGAACGTCATTCAGCATCCTTTGCCGACGGCGAGGCGCTGCTTCCGCCTCGGCGAAGCCATACGGCGCGCGGTCGATTCCTATCCGCTCGACCGGAAAATCGTCGTTCTGGGAACCGGCGGCATGTCGCATCAATTGCATGGCCGCCGATTCGGTCATCTGAACGAAACGTTCGACCGAATATGGCTCGAAAAGATCGAGCGCGATCCCGACGCGCTGGCGCGCATGACGCATCAGGAAATCATGGAACAAGCGGGGGCGGAAGCCGTCGAACTCATCATGTGGCTCATCATGCGCGGTGCGCTTTCCGGGCCCGTGCGCGCGGTGCACAAGAACTACTACGTGCCGATGACGACTGGCATGGGGCTAATCGCGCTCGAGGAGGTCGGCGTCGTGCCCGCGTGAACCAATCGCCGCGTCAACCGAAAGTGACCAAAATGCTCGAACTCTATCATCATGGATCGTCCGTTTGTGCCGCGAAGGTACGCTTCGCGCTGGCCGAGAAAAAGCTCGTCTGGCATGGCCATTACATCGACATCCTGAAAGGCGAGCAGTTTCAGGAATTCTACCTCAAGATCAATCCGAAGGCCGTGGTTCCGAGCTTGTTGCACGACGGCAGAGTTATCAACGAGTCGACGGTGATCTGCGAGTATCTCGAAGAGACGTTTCCGGACAATCCCATTTTTCCCCGCGATCCTTACGAGCGGCACGCCGTGCGGCTCTGGACCAAGGCTGTGGACGAGGAGTTGCATCCGGCCTGCGGCGCCGTGACTTTCGCGATCTCGCACCGGCATACGGTCATGAAGCTCGGAAAGGAAAAGCTGGAGGAATTCCTGAGCAGCACACCCGCGCAATCGGTTACCTCGGACTGGAAGACGCAAAAGCGGGAATGGGTCGAGAAAGGACTGGACTCGCCTGGGGCATCCGCCAAGCTCAAGCTTTACGATCGATACCTAAAGAAGATGGAGGAGACTCTCGGTGCTTCCAAGTGGCTGGTAGGGGATGCGTTCGGAATTGCAGACATCAGCCTAGCGCCGTACGTGAACCGCCTCGCGATGATGAGCATGTCTGGTCTTTGGGAGAACGGCCGACTGCCGGGGGTGGCCGGCTGGTTCGGCCGCATTAGTGCCAGGCAGAATTTCAGATCGGCCCTGATCGATTTCATACCTCAAGGCCTCGCGGACGATCTCGCGACGAACGGTGCCAAGAGCTGGCCCGACGTGGCCCGCATTCTCGAAATCGCATAGCGGCCGCCGGCGCGTCGTCCAGAGTACCGGCGATGAAAACGATCCCAGGACCCGACGCGAATACGCGTCGCCCGCGAGTGGCGATGCCACCCGGCGCTTGCGATGCCCATTGCCACGTGTTCGGCCCTGCGCACCGCTTCCCCTACGCGCCCGACCGCGCGTACACACCGCCCGATGCGCCTCTCGAGGATCTGCTTCGCTTGCATGGCACGCTCGGGATCGAGCGTGGGGTCATCGTGCACGCCAGCTGCCACGGAACCGACAATCGCGTCACGCTCGACGCGATCGCGCGCAGCAACGGCCGGTATCGCGGCATCGCGATGATCGACGAGACGCACGACGACCGGGAGTTGGCCCGCATGCACCAAGGCGGGATCCGGGGCGTCCGGTTCAATTTCGTGAAGCATCTCGGAGGGAGACCGGATTTCGGTTTCTTCGGGCACGTAGTCGACCGCATCAAGCTCCTGGGTTGGCATCTCGTGCTCCATCTCGACGCGGAAGACCTGATCGAGCTTCAAAGCCTGTTCGCGGGCCTGCCGGTTCCGTTCATCATCGACCACATGGGCCGCGTCTCGACGGCACATGGCTTGGAGCAACGTCCGTTCCGCATTCTCCTTGAGGCCATGAAACTGGATCATTGCTGGGTCAAGATATGCGGTGCGGAGCGCGTCTCGTCTGCCGGGCCGCCCTTCGTCGATGCGGCCCCATTTGCGCGTGCTCTCGTCGCCGTCGCCCCCGACCGCGTCCTTTGGGGCACGGACTGGCCGCACCCCAATGTGAAGCACATGCCCAACGACGGCGATTTGGCCGACCTGTTGCCGCAGATGATCGACGATCCGCTCGTTCTGCACCGAATCCTCGTCGAGAATCCAACGCGGCTCTATGGCTTCTGACTCGCCACGCGGCGCGGCAGGTGCCACCCAAGGGAGGCGAGCCATGCCTCGACGTGCCCACCTGATCGGCAGTGTCCCGCTCCAAGATGCGGGATCCGTGTTTGCGACGGTCACCGATATTCTTGGTTCATTCTGCAGGCGAATTCCGGACGGCGAGACAGGCGAGCGCGGATACTGGATTCGCTGGCAAAACGGAACCTTTGCCAATTGCCCGGGCCTGGAAGCCGTCGCGGTCACACAATCGCTGCCCGGTTTCAAGGACGCCGTCAAGCGCACTTTCTACCGAATCAAGCCGGGGGTCGACCCTGCCTCTATTATCTTCGGCGAGCTCGGATACACCCGCGAGGCACTCGCATCGTATGCAATCTTTTCGCAAATGACCGCGGAAGGAAAGATTTCACCGGAAACCAGGTTTCTTGTTGCCCTGCCGACGCCGGTGGCGCTGCTCAGCGGGTTCGTCACCATTGAGTCCCGCACTGACGTGGAGCCGGCCATCGAACGCGCCATCTTCGAGGACGTAGCACGCCTTCAGGACGGCATTCCCCACGATCGCCTGTCGATCCAGTTGGACGTTTGCTACGAGGTCGTGGGAAACGACGGTGGCCCGCCGCTTCACTACGGCGACGCGGTCGCCGGGTCCGCCGAACGCATCGGCCGTTTGTGTGGGTCGGTGGACAGCGACGTGGAGATCGGAATCCATCTCTGCTACGGCGATCCTGGCCATCAGCACATCGTTCAGCCAACCCACCTGGGCACGTGCGTTTCCTTCGCCAACGCAATCTGCCTCGCGTCGCGGCGCCGAATCGACTTTATGCACATGCCGGTACCGCGCGAGCGCGGCGATGATGCGTATTTTGAGCCGCTCCGGCGGCTCAAAATGCCCAGCGAAACGCACCTCGTCCTCGGCCTCGTTCACTACACCGACGGCATCGACGGGACGCGGGCCCGGATGGCAGTCGCGGACCGGTTCGTCGCCGACTACGACGTGGCGAGCGAGTGCGGTTTCGGGCGCCGCGACCCCAGCACAATCGAACACCTTCTACGAGTTCACAGGGCGGTCTGCGCATGACTGCTAGGTCCAAGACGTGCCGTGCGTCGGTGTAACGGCGTGCACCGTGCCGGCACTGCAGTCGGCGCGCGACGAGTCGGGGGTATCCGGTCTCCACAGGGCGGTCGCTGCATGCATAGACCTTCTTCAAGGTTTCCGTAGTCTCGACGAGATGTCCGTCAAGCGGCCCACGCCAAGCTTCGCCTAACAATGGAGCTGGCACGCGCGGTCTGGGGCGACCTGTAGGTATAGGCACTGCGCCGTTTTCGCAGCCCGGCGGCGCATGTCTCGCGCCAGCAGCATAATTGGAATCGAACGAAGGCGAACGGATTTGCACTGGCCGGCGGCAGGTGGCCAGCCTACCGTCGGCGACGCCAAAAAAGAAATGAACGTCGGACCAGAACGTTCTCAGTCGTTCGGGAGGAAAAATAAATGAAGAAGCTCCTTGCTGTCGCCGCTATTCTCGCTTCGTCAACCCCTTCGACTTCCCTCGCACAGGAGCTGCGAATAGGCTTTCTCACGACCCTGACAGGCGCGGGCGCTCAAATCGGCCAGCAGATGTTGAACGGATTCAGGCTCGGGCTGGAGCACGAGGGCTGGAACAAGGACGGCGACCTCCTGGCGGGTGCGCCAACCCGCGTGTTCGTATCGGACGACCGATTTCAAGTCGACGTCGCGGTGAAGGAAATCGACGCGCTCATCACGCGCCAACGCGTGCAGATCATCGCCGGCTGGGCCTGGTCGAACATCGCCATTGCGGGCCGGCCGCTCATGCTGAACAACAAGGTCGTGCAGTTCAGCAACATTGCCGGCACGTCGCTGCTTGCGGGCAAGCAGTGTCACCAGTATTTCGTATCGAGTTCGTTCCTCGCCGATCAATATGCCGAGGCTCTCGGGCAGGTGCTCAACGGTGATCGTATCGAAACCGTCTATGCGCTCGCGCCCAATTATCAAGCCGGGAAGGACATGATCGCCGGCTTCAAGCGGACGTACAAAGGCAAGGTCGTCGAGCAATCGCTCTACAAGCTCAACGAAAGCGACTTCCAGCCGGAAATTTCGAAACTCCGCGCCGCCAAGCCGGCCGCCGCGTTCTTCTTCGGGCCAGGGCCCATGGGCGTGGCGTTCTTCAAGCAATGGGCCGCGTCGGGGATCGGCGCGGAGATCAAACTCTACACGGTTGCCGCCCTGGACAATCTGTCCCTGCCGACCATTGGCGAGGCGGCGCTCGGCGGCGTGCACGCGAGCTGGTGGGACGCGTCGTCGACGCGCCCCGAGAACGAGAATTTCAAGAAATCTTATCTCGCCCAACATGGGGTCTTGCCCGCCGAATACGCCTTGGCCCCCTATGACGGCGCGCGCATGATTGCCGTGGCGACAAAGGCAATGGGCGGCAAGATCGACGATACCCTCGCTCTCGCCAAAGCACTCCGGAAGGCGAAAGTTACTTCCCCGCGCGGATCCTTAACGATCGCCGAGAACGGCTTTCCTGTGCAGAACTGGTTCAAGCGTGAAGTCGTCCGGAACGCCAAGGGAAATCTGGAAATCGTCACGCGCCAACAAGTCGTTGAGACCGCGCGTGATTCGTTCATCAACGAATGTCCACCAGAGCTGCGCCATTGACAATATCCGCGGCGCGGAATCCGCGAATAGTCATCTGAGTTTGACGCGTCGTTCATGGTCGACGACACGCTGGAAGAGGTAGTGCGTGACCCGGTAAAGATACAGGACGCTATGCTCGCCGGTTCTTCGCCGCCGGGTCACTTGCATGGCGGGCTAGACCAGGCTCCCTTGCATCATGATGCGGGGCTGCACCTCGAAGGCGCCTATTTCTTGGCGCGCGATGTGCCGAAAGATCCCGGCACGCGTGACGGTGGGCTGCTTGCGGCGATGGGCTCGCCCGATCCGCGGCAGATTGACGGGCTTGGCGGCGCGCATCCCTTGACCGGCAAGGTCGCCATTGTCTCGCCGTCGCCCCGTCCCGATGCGGATGTCGAGTATCTCTTCGCCCAGGTCGTTGTGAACGAGCCCAGAGTCGACCTCTCACCCACTTGCGGCAACATCTTGGCGGCGTCGGCCCTTTCGCGATCGAGCAAGGGCTGGCGGGAGCGGCAGATGGTGAGACACGCGTGCGCATCAACCTCGGAGTACCCCCTCTCACCTCCTGACACAAAATCCAATACGTGACCGGTGATGATGAAGCGTGGTTGCGAAGCGCGGTGGACGGCGCCGTCGCGGGCTTCATCGGCTTATCAGCCACTAGCCAGCCGCCGGTTCGCTTTGAGGTGACCGTCTGAGCCCGCCCCAGTTTGAGAATGGCTATTCTGATAAGGGGAGCACCGTGGACCAGCAGGCAAACATGAGTGGCAAGACCGCCCTCGTCACGGGCGGGACCGCCGGTCTCGGCAAGGCCATCGCCGCGGGGCTGGCACGACAAGGGGCTACCGTTGTCGTGACCGGACGAGATCGTGCCCGGGGCGCACGCGCGGTTGCGGAGCTCGAGGCGGAGAACCCGCAACGACGAGTCGAGTTCCTGCAGGGCGATCTCCTGATCCAGTCTGCGGTCCGGCAACTCGCAACGCACTTTCGTGCACGACACGACCGACTCCATGTGCTCGTGAATAACGCCGGTCTACTGACGGCTCGCCGGCAGGTAACAGTAGACGGCATCGAGAGCCAGTTCGCGATTCATGTCCTTGCGCCGTTGTTGCTAACGACCGAACTGCTGCCTACGCTCCGGGAGAGCGGCCAACAGGGCGCCGCAGCCCGGGTCATCAACACAAGCGCCGGATCACATCGCTTCGGCACCCTCGATCCGGCGGACCTGAACGCCGAACGAAGCTTCAAACCCTGGATCAGCTACAACAAGGCAAAGACGGCGAGCCTTCTTGTGGGCTATGAGTTGGCGCGCCGATTGAGCGCCGTGCACGTCACGCTGAATGCTGTGGACCCGGGCGGAGTGAAGACCGACTTGTTTCGGACCGCGCCGGTGCCGTGGTACGTGCGGCCGCTCATGCCGCTGCTGGAGCGTTTCGTAGCCCAAACGCCCGAGGTCGCGGCGCAGACTTTTCTTAGCGTGGCATCGTCGCCGAACTTCGAGGGGATCACGGGAAGGTACTTCTCGAACATGAGGGAGCGACGCTCGGCCAAGATTACCTACGACGACGCGGTGGCGCGGCGACTGTTCGAGGAGTGCGCTCGACTCGCTCACATCTCGACGCGCGATCTATCCAGCTTGGGGGCGTAGCGGAAAACCATCAGCAGTGACGTTCCGATTGGAAGCAGGAGCGATCGGAGCGATCGTGTTCGACGTGCGAGGCGGTCGGACAAGGAACTCCTCACGGCGGGGGCTCGCGCGAGCGCGAGGCGGCACCGGACGGGAGATCCCCTGGGGCCTTTGCCCTTGGGACACGACCGAGAACGGGCTTTTTGGCGTGCTCAGCGCGGTCTCGGTCACGTCGGCGTGCGTGCTCGAAGGCTCGGCTACGGAGGGGATTGCCGTCGTGCCCGCGGACGGCACCAAAGTGCTGTCGGTCGAGCATCCGACGGGCGAATTTGCCGTACAACTCGAAACCAATTGCGGTCCGGCTGGCATCGAATCAAGCGCGGCACTGCTGCGAACCGCGCGCCGCCTTTTGGACGGAGCCATTCTGGTGCCGCGATCGGTCTGGAGTGGGCGGTAAAGGAACGAAAGGATGGTTAGCTCGGCCAAGCGGGTCGCGTTGTGGCCCTGTCTCGGCAATGCCGGCAAACGGGCGCTATTGCTTGAATGCGTGCGGGTGTACTGGTTGAGGCACAGGGGCATGCTCGTAGCTTTTCGGACATAGAGGGGCTTCTTCTTGGCACGACGCGTCGATCCTCGGGTCGAGCCTCCGGATCGAATTCAAGAACTGCACTCGTTACAAAGCGTTCCTCCCAAACTTGCCCGGCGTACTCGCACCGGGCACTTTTCTTGTTCTCTCGAAAGCGCCAACCAAACGAGAGGCGAAGCGCCAAAGGTCAGCATTCTCGCGCCAGCTCGGCCTTTCCTTTAGCGGCGGGCGCGCGACGTATCGATCGAGCACCTCAGCATGATGAGCCCGATGCTGCCCACGCGGGGAGGCGATAGGACCTCAAGGCGGCCCTGCCCGCATACGCGATCATCCGACCGCGTCAAGGTCGCCGTGGCAGAACCGCACGCGCATGCACCAATCAGCGATAGACGGCCCACACGAGCCACATCGGGATCGCCTCGATGTAGGTCACCAGCAGCAGCACCAGCAGGGCGACCACGAATATCGGGATCAGCTCGCGCGAGATGGCAGCCACTCCGACGTTCGCGATGCGGGCGGCAACGAAAAGCGTGCCTCCGACCGGGGGCGTATAGAGACCGATCGCCAGATTGAAGGTCATAATGAGCCCGAGGTGGACGGGATCGACGCCAAAGGCAGTCGCGGTCGGAATGAACAAGGGCGCGGTCAGGATCAGCGCTGGCAGTGGCTCGAGAAAGATGCCGATGAGGATCAGCGCCACGTTGAGGAGCAGCAGGAAGGCCCATTTCGATTCGGCAACCCCCGTTATGGCGGCGGCTAGGTGCGCCGCCATCTGCTCGACTGTGATGAGCCATGCGAGCGTCGCGGTCGCACCGATCACAAGCATGACCACGGCAGATGTGATGAAGGATTTCAGCACGAGATGCGGAAGATCCTTGATACGCAACTCGCGATACACGAGCGAACCGACAACGAAGCCGTACATAACCGCAATCGCGGCAGCCTCGGTTGGCGTAAACGTGCCGCTATAAATGCCGCCAAGAATCACGACCGGCATGACGAGCGCAGGCAGCGTCTCCCAGAAGGCCCTGAGCACTGCTGCCAGCTCAGGGCGCTCGCCCCCGACATCCCAACCATTGCGGCGGCCCTTGTAGATGCAGAGCGCGATCAGTGCGACGGCCAACAGCAGGCCGGGCATCACGCCTGACAAGAATAGTTGCGCGATCGAAACGTTGCCGACGAAGCCGAAAACCAGAAGCGGGATGCTGGGCGGGATGAGGACGCCGAGCGTGCCCGACGTTGCCACCAGCGCCGCTGCGAAGGGCTTCGGATAGCCGCGCTTTGCCATCCCGGGGATCATGATCGATCCGACAGCGGCAGAATCTGCCACTGCCGATCCAGAAACGGCGCCAAACAAGGTCGACGAGGCGACCGTGACCACTCCGAGACCACCAGGAAGGAACGAGAGCAGCGCGCGCGCGAAGTCAATCAGTCGCCGACCGACGCCGCCGACACTGATGAGTTCGCCGGCCAGAATAAACAGCGGGATTGCAGCGAGGTGCAACGGTTCGACGCCCCCGACGTAAGTGAGAAATACAGCTTGCAGCGGATAAAATCGGCCGAAGATCCAGATCGTGCCCATGGTGGTCAGCAGCAGCGACCAGACGAGCGGCATGCCGAGCAGCGCAAGACCGAAGAAAAGCACGCAGATTGTCAGAAGCACCACGGCGATCTAGCGAGTGCCGAGGTCGGTGCTCAACGTCTGGCCACGAACGATGCGCCAGAGCTCGTAAGCGACGAACAGGGCGGCGAGACCCGACCCAATCGGCATCGCCGCATACTGCAGACCGACGGGCCAATAGAGCACGCTCATCTCCTGATCCATCTGGCTGAGCGCGATCACCATGCCTTTCCACACGAGGACCGTCAGCAAAATCAATACACCGAGCCGGGTGAGAGCTTCGACGGCACGGCGACTCCGTGCCGGCAGAGCGGTCACGATTTCGCTGATGCGAATGTGCCCGCCGCGGCGGGCTGCCGCCGCTCCGCCGAGGAACGTCGCCCAGACGAGCACGAACTCGCCGAACTCGACGTTCCAGGCGAGATCGGTGTTGAGCGCCGCGCGGGCAGCGACATTCACCGTCATGACGCCGATCAGCACAACCGCGAGCGCAACCAGCGAGAGATCGATGGTGTCGCCTATGAGGCGCAACCCCATCGGCTCCCGACATTCGGGGCGGTAGAAAAGCGACTGAGATCCATGATCGCACGGCATCGTCGGTCTTGTGTTCTTCGCCCGCGCATCTTTCGCTGCTAGCAAGATGTTCGCGCCTTACCGAGCGAGAGACCCAAGCCACCACTGGTAGATCGGTGGCTTGGGTCGGCCATATGGCCCGGGCGCGGACCTATTTCGGGGGCAGGGCTTTCCGGATCTCGGCTGCGTTGGCGAGAGCCGCGTCGACGGCCTCCTTGCCGTAGACGCCGCGCGCCTTCTCGTAGACGCTTTCGACGGATTTGCGGAACGGCTCGACGTTCGGCTTGTTGACCTTGGCGCCTTTGGATACCATTTCGGACAGCTGCTTTTCCTCACTTTCGCGTACAAGCTTGCGCGAGAGCGCCGCGGATTCGGTCGCAGCCTTCGCCACCGCGGCTTGCTCATCCGTCGACAGCCGCTTCCATGTTGATTCCGCGACGGCCAGTGGCAGCGGGCTGTACACGTGCCGGGTCAGTGTGATGTTTGGCGCCACCTCGTAGAAGCGAAGCGAATAGATCGTATCGGTGGGGTTCTCCTGCCCGATCACGGTGCCTTGCTGGATCGCCAGGTAGACCTCTGTCACCGGCATCACGACGGGCGAAAAGCCGATGGCCTCCATGATCCAACGGATCATGTCGTTCGGGAATACGCGCATCTTCTTGCCCTTAGCGTCGTTGGGCGAGTTCAACGGCTCTTTCGTGGTGAAGCTTCGGAAGCCGGCCTCCCACGTCGCGAGAATGCGGATGCCCTTCGCCTCCAGCTGCCTGAACTCGCCAGCCAGCCATTTCGACTCGTCGTAGAATTTCCACCCCTGCTCATAGGTGTCGAGCATGAAGGGCATGCCGGTGAGGTTGAGGTTCTTGTTGTGGGTTGCGTAGGTGAGGGTACCGCTGACCGTGACGTCGATGCCGCCAAGCTGGAGCTGCTCGACGGCTTTTGGATCATTGGCGAGCTGGCCCGAGTGGAACACGTGAACCTTGAGCTTGCCCTTGCTGTACTCCTCGACCTTCTTCGCGAAGAACTCCGCAGCCTGCTGGCGCGAACCAACGGCGGTATCGGTGTGGCTGAACTTCAGAACGGTCTGGGCAACCGTCTGACCTGCACCTGCGAGGCCGACGGCAAGCCCGACAGCGAGCACGTGCAACTGCGTGAGCATTGTCTCCTCCTGCCTGCATTTTCCCAGGCGCTGCGCGATTTCTCATGATTTAAGCGCGTCCGTTGATCTTCCTCGGCGTCGAGCCAGCGGTGACCGCCCGGCACATTTCTCCATTGTGCCACCAAACAATGAATGCATTAATGCGCGCACGAGTCAAGCGAGTTGAGCATAGAGACGTCGAATGAGGGAGAAAAGGATGCCGGGCATTAGTGAGAAAGCGCCCGCGGCCGGCGAAACGATTGCCTCCGCGGCGGTGCCGGTCAGAGTCGGCGGCCGGCTCGTGCGGCCCGAATGCGTGCAGACACACGAGTCGGGCGTGTTGTTTGCATCCGATTGGACCGGCACCGGCGGCGTCGCGATTGTCCGGCCTGACGGCCCCGTCGAGCGCCTGCTGGCGCGCGGTTGCGACTTCGATCTGAAGCCGAACGGCATCGCGCTGGAGCCCGGTGGCAGCTTCCTGATCGCTCATCTTGGAGTCGAGACCGGCGGAATGTACCGCCTTTGCCCAGATGGCACAGTCGAGCCTCGACTGACGATGCTCGAAGGGCGCCTCCTGCCACCATCCAACTTCCCCTTGATCGATCGGCAGGGTCGCGTTTGGCTGACGGTCTCAACCCGCATCCAGCCTCGTTCGAACGACTACCGCGCGAGTGCCGCGACCGGTCTCATTATCCTCATCGATCGGAAGGGTTCGCGGATCGTTGCCGACGGTCTCGGCTATGCCAACGAATGCGCATTGAGCGCCGACGAGCGCTATCTCTTCGTCAACGAGACGTACGCCCGGCGCCTTTCGAGGTTCGAGGTCGGAAGAGACGGTTCGTTGAGGAGGCGAACCGCAGTCGCAACTTTCGGTAGGGGCGAGTTTCCCGATGGCGTCGTGCTCGATCGCGAGGGCGGGCTTTGGATCACCAGCATCATCAGCAATCGGGTCATACGCATCGCAACCGATGGCAATCGGACTCTCGTCGTGGAGGACGCTGATCCGGATCACGTCGATTTGGTCGAAGAGGCCTTCCTGGCCGATCGATTGGGCCGCGCGCATCTTGACGTCGCAAAAGGACGCCTGCTCAGCAATATCTCGAGCCTCGCCTTCGGTGGCCCGAGCCTCAAGACGGCATACCTCGGCTCTCTGCTTGGCACAGCGATCTTCAGCTTCGAAGCTCAGGTTGCCGGCCTCGAGCCCGTTCACTACCGCGTCGGCCTTGGTCCCCTCAGTCAGCCTCGGCAAAGCTCCATCGCATGAGCGAGACGAACGCATTGCGCATCGCCGTGCTGCCAGGCGACGGTATCGGCATCGAGGTCATGGGGCCGACGCTCACCGTCATCGAGGCCGCATGCCGGCGCGCTGACGGCCCGTTGCTTCGGTTCGAGACCCATCGTGCCGGCGCTTGGTGCTACCGGGACACTGGCGAAGCGCTGCCTACCTCGACGATGGCGGCCGCCCGCCAAGCCGACGCCATCCTGCTCGGCGCCATGGGGTGGCCCGATATCCGCTATCCGGACGGAACGGAGATCGCGCCGCAGCTGGACCTCCGCATCGAGCTCGGTCTGTATGCGGGTGTGCGGCCCGTGCGGACGATCCCAACCCTCGCGCCTCTGCTCGCCGATCCTCGGGCACGCAACCTGGACTTCGTGCTGATACGCGAGTCGACCGAGGGCCTGTTCGCATCCCGTGGCAAAGGCGTGCTGATTGGGGATCAAGAAGCGCGCGACACCATGGTGATCACGCGCGACGTCTCGGAGCGCCTGTTCGACTTCGCATTCCGCCTCGCAATCGAGCGTAAGCGCAGCGGCCGCAGCGGCGTCGTCACGTGTGTCGACAAAGCCAATGTATTCACAAGCATGGCCTTCTTCCGGAAAGTTTTCGACGAGCGAGCGGCAAGATTCAAAGATATTGCTGCGACCCATGCCTACGTCGACGCCATGGCGCTTTACATGATCCAGCGGCCTTGGACCCTCGATGTTCTCGTCGCCGAGAACATGTTCGGCGACATCCTGTCTGATCTCGGCGCCGGGCTGATGGGCGGTCTTGGCTTCGCGCCGTCGGCCGACGTCGGCGACGATCATGCGGTCTTCCAGCCTTGCCACGGCACGGCCCCCGACATCACGGGGCAGGGCAAGGCCAATCCGATTGCCTGCATCCTATCGGGTGCGATGATGCTCGAATGGCTAGGAAGCCGTCACGGCCTTAGCGCGGCGAGGGCAGCTGGCCGTATCATCCGAAATGCTGTCGACGCAGCGGTCGCGAGCGGTGTGCGTTCTTACGAGACCGGCGGCAGCGATGGGACCCGGGCGATCGCCGAAGCGGTGCTCGCCGCCATTCCACTTGTCCCGTCGGCCGAGGCTTGAGAAAGGGCATCGCATGTCACGGCTACGCGTCGCTGGCGTTGGAACGGGATACTTCAGTCGATATCACTATAACGCCTGGAAGCGCATTCAGGAGGTCGATCTCGTTGGTATTGCAAATCGCACGCTTGCGAGCGCGGAGAACTTCGCCGCGGCATACGGCATCCCGGTCGCCTTCTCGAACCTGCCTGAGATGCTCGATGAAGTGCGCCCGGATTTGCTCGATATCATCACCCCACCCGAAACACATCTCGCAGCAATTTCGGAGGCGTGCGCGCGGCGCATCCCAATCATTTGCCAGAAGCCGTTCTGCCGGACGCGTGCCGAAGCCGAGAAGGCCTTGGAACTCGCGGAAGCGGCAAGCATCATGGTTGTCGTACACGAGAACTTCCGCTTTCAACCGTGGCATCAGGAATCACGCCGCATCGTGGCGTCGGGTCTGCTCGGCGATCCTTACCAGATCACCTTTCGCTTGCGACCCGGCGATGGGCAGGGTTCACGCGCATATCTCGACCGACAACCGTACTTCCAGAAAATGCCACGCTTTCTGATCCATGAGACGGCAATTCATTTGATCGACGTGTTCCGATTCCTCATAGGCGAGGTGACTGGCGTGTACGCTTCTCTGCGCCGTATCAATCCAGCAATCTCCGGCGAGGATTCCGGGCTCGTGCTGTTCAGCTTCGCGTCGGGAGCCCGTGGTGTCTTCGATGGGAATCGGCTGGCCGATCACAAGGCCAAGAATCGACGCCTCACCATGGGCGAGATGCTGATCGAGGGCTCAGCCGGCACATTGAGCCTCAATGGCGACGGAAACCTGCTTTGGCGAGGCCACGGTCGCAACGATGACCATCCAATCAACTATGTATGGCAAGACCGCGATTTTGGCGGTGATTGCGTGTATCTGACCCAGCGGCACGTGGTGCACCATATGCTTTACGGCACGCCTGTGATGAACAAGGTCCGCGAGTACCTCGCCAACATACACATCGAGGAAGCCATCTATACCTCCGACCGCGAGGGCCGGTATGTCGCGCTCTAGCGTCAAGGTCTCCGCAGCGAGCACGCAAGCTGAGAAGGCCTATGCCGCGTTGAAACGCATGATACTTGACAACGAGTTAGCGGCGGGGCGCCAGCTGCTCGAGACCGAGGCGGCCATACTTCTCGGCATGAGCCGGACACCGGTCCGCGAGGCGATGGTAAGGCTCTCGCAGGATGGGCTTGTGGAGCTTCGTGCCCGCCATGGCATGCAGGTGATGCCAATCTCCGCGGCTGACATGAAGGAAATCTACGACGTTCTCACCGCGCTCGAGTCCTGTGCAGCCCAGCTAGCCGCAGCCCGTCGCCCATCGGGCTCTCAGCTACGACCGCTCGAGAAGGCGATCATGGATATGGATGCGGCACTTAGGCGCGATGATCTGACGGCGTGGGCCGCTGCGGACGAGCGATTCCATCTCGCGCTGGTCGAACTCTCCGCCAACGGCCGCATCCGCCAGCTCGTGAATACCTACTGGGATCAATCCCACCGCGTGCGCATTGTGACGCTGAGGCTGCGTCCAAAGCCCACCGGCTCCAACGCAGACCACGCCGCCCTTGTCGAGTCGATCCGTAGGGGCGAGCCGGAAGAAGCTCGACGCATTCACTACGAGCATCGCAAGCGCAACGCGGTCATGCTCGTTGATCTGCTCACAAGGCTGGGATTGAAGCAGTTGTAAAATCCAATCTGGTCTTCTTCGGTCGCGCGCCCAGCTACTGCACCGCCGGCACCGAAACTGCGGTTACACTGGCTTTGTAACTGGACCCGCGCGCTGGGCCCGGCCACGCAGGAATTCCGCGAAGGCGCGCGCGCGCATTGCCGGGTCGCCGCGCGAATTTCTTTTATTACACGCTTCCTCAGTTGAAATTACTATCCCGGCCCTCAATCGATGGTTCGAAGGGCGCCGAGGGCACGCAACATCAGCACCTATGCAGCTCAGCGGCGAAAGCCCTTTTTTCATGAGGGAACGTGCCACGAGCAGCATTCGATCCGGACTGCGCGCGCCAGCGGGCTGGATTCGAACCGGCAGTACGGTTTTGGGGCCGAATCGCATTATTCTGCGCCTCGATTGAAAACTCGAATTCTACAATGAGTTAGCTTGGCCCAAGCCGTCGCGGGCTCCGGCGCGCCGGCTTGAAATGTCCTTTAAGCTCCACGTTCATCGCGGCAATGAACCCCTGCCGCTGCGGCCATCTCGACGATCCAGCCCAAGGCTGCGGCCGCGCCCAAATGCGCGAAGGAATATCAGTCGCGCATCTCGGGGCCGCTGTTCGACCGCATCGATCTCCACGTCGACGTGCCCGCGGTCTCGCCGGCGGATTTGTCGCTGCCGCCGGCGCGCGAGAACTCGGCGCAGGTTGCGGCCCGCGTCGCGCGCGTGCGCGCGATCCAGCGGGCGCGCTACGCCAAGCTCGCACCGGGCGGGGCCATTCGCACGAACGCCGACGTCGACGGAGACCTATTGGAAAAGGTGGCCGCGCCCGACGCGCTCGGGCGCGAGCTCCTCACGCAAGCGGCGGAGCGCCTCAAGCTCTCGGCGCGCGGCTATCACCGCGTGCTGCGTGTGGCCCGCACGCTCGCCGACATGGACGGACAAGAGAAGGTCGCGCGCCTGCACATCGCGGAGGCCTTGAGCTACCGGCGCATCGTCCTCGCCACCGCCTGAGCGCCCAACGGTCATCGCGGCGGCGCCGCCAGCCTCCCGCGCGGCGAAACGGGTGGGGTCAAGAGTCGCGCTCGGTTCCCCAACCACGGAACCTAGCGGCCGCCAAGAATTCAACACTGTCCCCCGATTTCGTCATCAATCCCGCGCGCGGCGCAGCGTGAGCTTCATGCGCAGCGTCGACTGCATAGAGGCCGGGATAACTGGCCATTCGCCGCTTGCTTCGACGCTGCCATCAGCCCTGACGGTTAGGCTGTTCAACAGTTGAGCGAGCCCCGGCTGGTAGAGTGGGCCGACGCCAACGAATGGGTACGGTCCCGAGAAGCCGGGCCCGCAGCCCGAAAAGCTCATCTGCCCTTGCCCACCCTGCGGATCGGCAACCCGGAGCGACATGGTGTTGCGACCGGGCGTATATTGGCCGACCAGGTTGGCCGAAAGCTTTACCGGCGTTAGAGTGGTAATCGTACATGGCCCCCGCAGCGCCTGCGCCTCCGTGTACGCGTCCCCAGCCATCCGGCCCTTGAGATTTCCCTGGCCGTCATAGTCAATTGCAAGATCAAGCCGGCCCCAATAACGGCCGGTGGGATGCGGCATCGACCATTCGATCGAACCATGCCAGTCGCCGGTGGGAAACTCGAGGATGCCGGTGTCGATGTTGCCGGCGAAGTCCTCGGCGATGGCGCGCAGCCGGATGATCGGCGGCAGCGGTTCGGGCGGCACGGTGTAGGTCACCACGTGAGTCCGTTGCATCGTCGCGGCATTGCACGGGTTCGGCAGGCGGCCGTAATCCGCTGTCGGCTCGACGAGAATGCCGTTCGGGTTCGTGCTGATATCCTGCAGTTGAATGCTCTTGATGCCGGTTTGCCATTGATTGGCGCGGTCGGTCGCGACCATCCTCACTTTGATTTTACCGTTTGCCTTCACTTTCGTGCCTTTGGGCGGCTCTGACGTCGTGTCGAGCTTTGGCTTCTCCTTGTCCGGAATTATTTCGCCGTGTTCGACCTGGACATCGTCTTTGGCGCCCATTCCGCCGTAATCGACCGCGTACCGTTCCGACGAAACACCTTGCTTCGCGAGAGCAGCGCGGATCACGTCGCGCCGCGCGGCACCCAGAGCCTCCTGAAACATGGGATCGCCCGTCGGCACCACCACTTTGATATTTACTTTCTGTGTCCGGCATTGCCGCAAGGAGGACTTGGCGACGTGGTCTCTCAACACGACATCTTTACCGTCTTTCAGCTCGACGCTATCTGGGCCTTTGAACAGATCGCCGAGCGAGATCGGCCCCGCAGTTCCCGGGACTTGCGGCGAAGACGGCGCCGACCGGAGCCAAGGAACTCATGCCGCCAATCGCGAGCACGGCGATCGATACGGCGAGCGCGGCGGCAATCGCTCGGCCCGGCGCGCATCGCCGTGTTTCGGTCGCCCTGCCGCCGATCCAATGGGAACCCGTGAGGCGTGGCATACGGTCCTCCCGTTACTGCGGCTTCACCTCGAACACCTCGCCTTCGGTGGCGGGAAAGGGAAACTTGTTGTCGTCCACCTCTACCACATAGTCGCCCGGCGGCAGGCTGACCTTCCACCTCATTGCGTGGAAGGTGGCGACCTGCCTTCCGTCCTTCGTCGTGACCCGCGCCTTCTTCCATTTCAGTTGTTCGTTGAGGATGACCCTGAGCCAGCCGCAGCGTCGTGGTCTTGCCACCGTCCACCTTGTGGAAACGCCACTCGGTGCTGGGCAAGCGCAAATCGTAGACACCCGGCATCAGCGTGTGGGCGTCCTTCGTCGCGTGGAACTTGCCGAATGATTCGCCGGTCTCGGAGTCGACGACCTCCGCGTCCGTAGCCGGCGTCACGCGCAGCACGCCGGGCTCGATCGTCGTGGTCTCACCGGGCCGCACCTCGATGCCTTTCCATCGCGACGACCCGAACTGGACCTCGTAAGTGCCCGCGGGCAGCTGCAGTTCAAGCCTCACGCGGTTGAGCTTCCCCACCTGCTGTCCCGTTTCGGAGTTGAACACGGCATGGTCGAAGATGGCGGACGTGGTCCTGAGCTTGCCGGGCCCCTGCTTGGGGGGACGGTGGCGACGCTCTTGCACGCATCGAAGGCGGCCTTCAACGTGTTGGGCAACTCAGGCCCGACTGGCGCGTCGAAGTAAGAACCACCCGTCACGCGCGCGATGTTCTGGAGCTGCCCGCGTGCAGCCGTGTCGACGACAAAGCCGACGGTGTGCACGACGATGCCTTTGGCCGCCAGACCCTTTGCGGCCACGACCGGGTCGCCCTGGCAGGTCTCCTTGCCGTCGCTGATCAGCACGATGACGCGCTCCTTGGCGTCGGCCGGGAAATCGTTCGCCGCTTGTTGCAGGGAATAGGCGATCGGGGTGTAGCCCTGTGCCGTGGCGCCATCGACCACCTTGGCGATGGTCTCGCCGAGCGTCCCCGCCGGGCCGAGCGGCACGCCCACATGGGTATCCCGGCAGTTCTTCGCGCTCGCCGGCGATTGCGCGCCGTAGAGCCGCAGCGAGATCCGCGCCTCGGCAGGAACCAGCGCGGCGACGCCTTTCACCGCCCGGCGCGCGACCGCAATCCGCGTCTCGCCGTTCGGAAGCTTGGCGTTCATGCTGCCGGAGGCGTCGAGGATCAACACGATCGTGCGGTCCGCCGTGTTGCAAGTCTGCGCGAGTGCTGCAGCCGGCAGCACGCTCACCACAAGCGTGCAGAGACTCGCGCGCATCATTTTTCGCACGGAATGAACCCCCTTCAAGTTGGCCGTTGGCGCAATTGCGGGATCGCGGTCATCGTATCCGATGTAGGAGGTGGCGCATAGCGCCTCAGGCACGCCAGCTGCCACAATCAGTGATTAATTTGATCGCGAATATCCGGTATTCGCACTTCTGCGACATGGCGAGGACATCGGCGCACCAATGCCGCCTGGGCCCGATTATGAGTTCACGGCCTATTGGCCCCGCCATGGACCCATCTGCTGTAACCCCTGAGTGCCCCTTTTATCCGCCCCTCGGGAGCGCGCGACGGGGTAGGCGGTGGATGCCTATGAGTTCATCATGCGATGCCCCCAGGAATGCTTCCAGGCAATCCCGACGTTCTTCAGGCAGCCGCCAAACCCCATTCAGGTAGCGGGGTTAGGGTGCCGCCGTCCCATCCGAGGTATTGCGCCACTTGCGAGAAGGTGACGCCGAGGTCCTGGCGTTTGCGTCCGACGCGCTCCGAAAGGGTGCGGGGTGCGGGGGTAGCCCCGGACGAACGGCTCGAACCATGGAAACTAGGCGCAGGCCAAGCCTTCGCCGACTCGCTGCAAAGTAGGTTCATCGACATCGGGGCGGGGGTGCCTGCTGGCCCGGGAACCTAGCGACCAAGCGGGTACGATCTGAGGAAATCCTTGAGTCAGCTTCAGGTCCGGAACCTGACGCCGCAACTCGGCGCTCCAACTACCCCTTGACCCTAAACGGACCTGTGGACTGTGGACTGGTCACCGGCTGCGTCGCCGGCTGCTGCACCGTCGCCGTTCTCGGGACCACCACCGGTAGCCCAGGGCAACATTAGTCCCACCGATGTGCACGAACGGTGCGCATGAAGGCAGCCACGGCCGGTGAGTGCTTTCGGCCAGGCACGGAAATGAGGCTGATGGTACGCTCTACCGGGGGATCGACGAGTGGCCGTCGGAGGGCATCCGGATGAGTGACCGAGTACTCCGGCATGAAGGCGAATCCGATTTTCGCCATCACCATTGCCTGTACCCAGTCCTCGCGCTCGGAACGGAAGCGCGCGTAGAGCTTGACCCCCATGTTATCGCAGACGCTCATCACCTTTTCGCGCAACTCGCACGACAGGCGGTCAACATAGGGCTGGCCGGAGAGATCCCGTAAGGCCAGTGCGTTGCGTTCCCGCAAAGGATGTTCTGGCGGCAGCACGACCACGTAGCGCTCGGTGTAAAGCGGCTCGGCTCTATAGTTCTCGCCGAGGCCGTCAAGCGGATTGACAATCGCCAAATCGAGCTCGTCGGCATCGAGTTGCGCTGCGAGCGCCTCCGGCGCGCCATCGCGCACCGTGGCGTCGACGCCCGGAGACTGTTGGTCGAAGGCCGCCAGCAGACCAGCGAGACGCATCGGTCCGATGGTCGACATCACGCCAAGGCGGAGCGGCACTTGATTGAGCAGACGGAAGTCCTTGGCGACCGTCTCCGCCGCTTTCGCCTGTTCCAGGATCTGGGCTAAAGGCGGCTGCATGCGGCGGCCGAACTCGGTTAGCGCGACCTGTCGCCCTTCGCGATGAAACAAGGGGCTGCCGAGCTGCGCCTCGAGCTTCTTGATCGCCGTGGTGAGAGCCGGCTGCGAGACGTTACAGAGCTCGGCCGCGCGCGTGAAACTCAGCGCCTTCGCCGCTGTCAGGAAATACCGCACCTGATGCATTTCCATGAGAGTCCCCTGTGAAGATCGGCTCTGCGATACGATAGCGCGATTGGGCCCAAATGGGGATTATGGATCGATAACCAAACGGTTCTTTTCTCTCGCGGGAACGTATGGCTGATTCCCGCTATTGCCTCATCAATCCAGGGAGTAATGCCATGACGATCTATATGGTTGAACGCGATCTCAAAGGGATTGCGATGAGCGACCTGGCCGCCGCACAACGGCTCGCCATCAAGACGTCCAACGAGTACGCCGCCAAAGGCACGCCCATGCGCTATATCCGGTCGACGTTCGCACCCGAAGACGGCCGCTGCATGTGCCTGTTCGAAGCAAGCAATGTCGCGGACGTGAAGCGGTTGAACGAGGAGGCCAAGCTCCCCTATTCGCGAGTCGTCGAAGCGCTCGATCTGACACCCTGACTGGAGGTGCGGCGGGTTCTATCCGCAACCGGACCACGGACCCCGCTCGCGTCGCTATTCGATCGAACTCCCAAGGAAGCGCTCGAAGATTGCCCGGTTCCTAGCTAGGAGCCTGTCCGACTAACGGCGTGACGTTCGAGTTGAGACAGGTTTAGGGGTGAGAGTTGGATCGTCGGCATGCGATCAGGCGTTTGCGTGTGCGAGCTTGAGGAGGTTGTGGGCGGTGCAGAGCATCGCCCATTCGCCTCTGACGTTGTGGAGGCCGCGCAGGAGGAACTGTCGGAAGCCGCGTGCCGCCTTCATCTGCCCGAAGACCGGCTCGACGATCTGCTTGCGCAATCGGTAGCGGCTGCGCCGTCCGGCGCGGCGCAGCGTCGCCGCCATCGCCGCCAAGCGCGAGCCCGGCTTCAGCTTGCGCCCGCTGGCGCCGGGGCTCTGGCCATGGCGGGCGCGCCCGGGTGCCACATAGGCGGCGATCCGTCGGCGCGCGAGGGCTTCGAGATTGGCCTCGTTGGCGAAGCCGGCGTCGGCCGAGACCGCGTCGGGGTTGCGCCGGAAGGTCGCGTGGATGCTGCCGACCAGCGGCACCAGCGCCGAATGATCGGCGGCGTTGGTGACAAGCTGCTGGGCGACGATCACCTGATGCGCCCCATCGACGGCGATCTGGCCATTATAGCCCTGGATCACGCCGCCTTTCGTCGGCTGGATGCGGCTGTCGGGATCGGTGAAGTTGCGCTGCGCGCGGTCGGGCGGCTCCCCGCCGGGGCCGCGCTGCGGCCGGCCGCTCTTCATCATCCCCGAGGACGGGCCGGGGCCATCGTCGTCCGGTCCGCGGGCGGGATCGGGCGGCGGCGCCTTGGCCTCGGCCTCGAGCGCGGCCCGGGCAGCGCGGATCTTCTCCAGCCGCGCCTGCTTGTCCTTGACCCAATCGGGCATCTCGTCGCCGCGCCGTTCGGCCCCGTGCACGCGATCCTCCTCGGCGTCCGCCGCCGCCGCGCGCGCGAACCAGCCGCTCACCTCCGCCGCCAGCTTCTTCTCCGCTGCCAGCATCCGCCCGTAGCTCATCGCCTTGTGCTTCGACGCGTTGGCCTGCACCTTGGTCCCGTCAAGCGCCACGTGCCCGAGCTGCACCAGGCCCGCCGCCCGGCACAGCTTCAATACCTGCACGAACAGCGCCCCCAGCGCCTGCAAATGCCGCTTGCGGAAGTCGCTCACCGTGCGGAAGTCCGGCCGGTTCAGCGCCGTCACTGCCATGAAGTCCACTCGCTCCTCGCACGCCCGCGCGATCCGGCGCGAGGAGTAGACCCCTTGGCTGTAGGCGTAGAGCAGCAGCGCTACCATCATCGCCGGATGATACGGCGGATAGCCGCGCTCCTCCCCGTACTCGGCCATAATCGCCGACAGGTCGAGATGCTCGCGCACCGTCTCGCGCACAAAATGCGCCACGTGCCCCGCGGGCACGAACTCATGCACAGACAGCGGCAACAGCCACCGCTGGTCCACGTCCCACGGACGAAAGGTCTTGCTCATGACTCATAGCGAATCACGACCTCTCCGCGCTGTCGAGCAAATCCCGATTACTCGGACAGGCTCCTAGGCCCCGGCTGCCAGACCCGAGCGACCGCGGCTGCGGGCAGGGGTCGTAGTCAAGGTATTGGATCAGGCGCGGCATATACCGCATTCTCTTCTTAGTTGTCGCCCCTTGGTTACGAACATCATGACGCAATCTGCGTCGCAATTTCCGACGACCGGGATGCTGACCTCTACTGTGCGTGCTTAACTTCATCCAAAAAGCGAATCCAGTGGCTCGGCAGCCCATGTGCGCGAGCGCCTTCGCGCAAGAGGGTGATGTAGCGTAGCGAAGGGTTGCCGTCGATCGCCCTGTCTTGGGCAATGTAGGTCACCGCTCTCAGAGGATTTCCGCCGATATCGTTCGCGTCGAGCCATAGCTGGTGGTAGCGGCGACCGGGCACGCCTTCGGTCGAATCGAGATGCAGCAGATCGCGCCGCGTGATCCTGTAGAGCACGCCCCAGACCTCGCCCTCGGGAGCAGCTTCGATATTCGCCGGTGCTGCCTTTCCCTTGGGTCGGCCCTCCAGGTTGAACCGCAGGCGGTAGCCTTTGATGCGGCCTGGGCGCCATTCGAGCGGACACATGCCCCGCCGTTCGCGGAACGCGCTGTCGTGCATGTTGGCGCCGTAGGCGAAGTACCACACCTCGTCCGTGGGGCGCCCCGTCAGGCGAATCCCGCGCAGCCGGTAATGGCACCACGAGAGGATCCAGGACTTGGCCAGCCATCTGCGCCAGCGGAAGCGAATCATCGGAGCGCATCCTCCCTCTCGACTTTGCGCAAGCGGCGAATGGCGAGGAATTGCAGAGCGGCGGCCACAGCACTCGCCGCGAATACCGCGGGGAAGGAAATCGCCTCCACTATGAGGGCGCCGACGATCGGCAGAAGTGCGGCTGGGGCGGCAAGCACATTGAAGTAGCCGCTATAGGCGGGCCGCCGGTCGTCCGGCGAAATCTCCATCAAATAGCCGAGCTGGGCGATTATGCCCCCGTTGGCAAGAGCGCCGAGCACGACGAACACGACGGCGAACCAGGGGAGCACCAATGCCGCCTCGCCGATGGAGATCCAGGCGAGCGCGAGCAGCGGCGCGATTGGGCTGAGAGCGGCGACGGTATGCAGCAGGGCGCCCTTGCCGCGCGCGTCGCCCAGCCAACCCCATAACGGATTGGAAAGCAGCGCGCCGGCGGTCTGGGCACCCAGAAGAATGGCGACATAGCGTGAGTAGCCCGATCCCGACGCCACTTGAATGATGTAAAACGGCAGCGCCATCGCCGCTGCGCCGCCAAGCCATGTCGCGTACAAGAACAGGCGGAAGGGGCGATCCCGGCGAAGCACCTCGACCCCATCACGCACGAAACGCCCGAAGCTTTCGGGCGTGTTGGCTTCGCGGCTTGCCTTCGGTTCCCCGGCCGACACAAAGACCATGGCCGAGACCAAGAGCAGGACCGCGCCCAACAACAGTATCGCCAGATAGCTCTCGGGAAAGCCGAGGGCGCCGAGCAATCGTTCGGCCGCGGCGGCGACGACGAGCGCGAGCAGACCGCCTCCGAAAAAGCGGACCGACAGCAATCGGCTGCGCCGAGCCGAGGGCACGGAGCGTGCGACGATGTCGTTGTACGGCACCGCGACAATGCCGCTCACGAATGCATAAAGAGTCCACAGCACGAAAAAGGCAGCAAGGGCGATGGCAGGATCGCTAATTGCCGCGAGCTCAGCGGCCACACCGACGAGACACACCACGCGCCCGAAGGCGCCAGTGATATAGAACGGGAGGCGGCGCTGCCGGCGCTCCGCCAGGTAAGCCACGATGAGCTGGGGAAACAGCCAGCCGTAGCGCGCAATCGCCGCGGCGGCGCCGACGGCAAGCGCACTGCCGCTCAGCCCATGCACCAGAGCGGCGATGATCGTGCTGGTGTCGACGGTCGCGGCGCCGCCCTGGAAGAAGATGCCCGCGACCGCGATACGGCGGAAGCGCGATTTCGGGTCAGCCGCATCGCGCACGCTTTTCTCCTCCCGCGGCGCGCAGCTCGCCGAGCGCCACGCCCTCGAGCCACAGGGCCGCGGCACCCATGACCGCGATGGTGAGCAGGTTCGCGCCCTGGACGATCAACACCATGACCAGCGCCCCTTCGCTGCTCACGCCGAAGAGCCCGAGCGCGAACACCGCGCCCACCGTGAATCCGGCAGCGATGCGCGCGACATTGGCAAGAACATGCAGAAAGCCAAGGAAAACTAGGAGAACGATGTAGTCGCCCGGCTGCAACAGCACGCCAATCGCGAGCCCGGCCCAGAGAAAATGCGTGGCGGCGATCAATTTGATGACGACGCTGGCTAGAATGATGCCAAGTCGGCGCCAGTTGTCCTTCGGCCATACGATGCCCTCGGCGAAGGACCGTGCCAGACGTTGTGTGGGCTCCACAAGCGGGCGCGGCAGGCGCGCGATAGCCCAGGCGAGCCAACCCGTGCTGCGCATCGCGTGCACCCGATATCCGGCCATCGCGAACAGCAGCACCACGAACAGGACGAGGCTGCCGGCTGCCGCCCAGCCCAGTCCGGCGCGGACATCGCCGCCCGGGTTTGGAACCGAGAGCAGTAATAGCGCCGTCAGCACGAAGCCGATGAAGACGACGCCGTCGATGAGACGATCGAGCACGACGGTTGCGAGCACGGCACTGGTCTTGAGATCGTGCCGGCGCGCCGCCAGCCAGGCGCGCAAGATCGGACCGGCGACGCCCACCGGAACGATCAGGTTGCCGAGATACCCGGCCATGATGGCGCCGAAAAGGCCGAGGGTGGGGGCTGACCGCATCGGGTAGAGCAACTGCCGCCACTTCCATGCCCGCACCAGCTGCTCGATGGCAATCGCGATTGGAACCAATGCGAGAAAACGGATGTCGGCGCTGCCGACGATTGCTGCGAAGCGCTCATAGTCGATGCCAAGCAATATCCAAATGAGGGCTGCGGCTCCTGCGGCCCCGCCGATCCACGGGCTCCAGCGGCGCCATCGGCTCGGTCTTACAGCGCCTCCCGTCACTTTCTCGCCTCGATGCGGTCGAGAAAGTCGACGTAATCCTTGGGCAACCCCCGCTGCCGCGCCGCTTCCCGGATCAAGTTGAGATATCCGAGCCCGGGCCTGCCTTCCGGTGCTGCATGAAGGACTTGGTACGTCACTACGGGGAGGCGCTGGCCCGCGCTGTCCTCGGCTTTCGTCCAGAGATAGCCGTATTGACGTCCCTCGCTGTTATCGAGGCGGGCAAACTTGTTGAGCGGCAGAAGATACAACACGCCATGAACCACGCTGCCAGGGGCAGCGACGATGTTGGCCGGCGCCGAGAGTCCGGGGCGCATGCCGCCCGAAACGGTAAATGCCAAGCGGTAGCCGTGGAGCCGGCCCACCCGCGCCTCCAGCCACTCCATGTGGCGGCGCTCGCGGAAGAGCCGCTCGTTCATGTTGGAGCCATAGGCGAAGTACCAGACCGGACCGCGCAGCGAGGCCGGAGGAACGCGCCGGCGGCGATACCAGATCAGCCATCGAGCGAGCAGCCAAGTCAGGCGGTTCAAGAGGCGCCGTCTTTCCCGTTTGCCTTGTAGCCAAGGGTCATCTTTTTAGCGGGTTCGATCACTCGCACGGCGCCCCGTGGCCCGAGCTCCGGCGCCTCCATGCAGCCGCAGCCAGCCTCGCTGCATCCGCTAACGCCGGCGCGTGCACGCGACACGAGGCGCTCCACGACGGCCCGCAACGTCTGGAGACTGTCGATGCTCTCGTCGATCCTTCTTAGGTGCCCGAGCAGCGTTTCCCGATAGAGAGACTGGTCGCTGGGACATCCGCCGTCCGCAGCCGCGAGCAGATCTCGGATGCCGCTCAAGCCGATGCCAAGAAGGCGCGCATTGCGCACGAAGCGAAGACGCTCGATGTCCGCGTCCCCGTAAGTGCGATTCCCCCCGGTTCGCGCAGCTCCGTTGCTTCGGGCTGCCCGCGGGATGAGGCCCACTTGCTCATAGTACCGGATGGTCTTCGTCGTGAGGCCGGCGGCATCGGCGGCCTGCCGGATGGAAAACGTGGCGGTGGTCATGGTCGGCACCTCGCCTGTTCCCTGGTAAGCTACATCTTCCAGTTACTGGAAGTTCAAGCCGCGAATTCGATGGGTTCAGGAGCCAGCAGAGGCACGATACACAGACCCGAGCCGCTTAGTGGCGGGCCCACGCCCTCTCCGTCATCGCGCGGAGTTTTCGATCCTTCCATCCCGCATCTTCATGACGCGATCCGCGGTTGCTGCAAGAGCCTCGGCATGCGTTACCACGATCACCGTGCGGTCCTTGGCGATGTCCTTGAGAATCTCGAAGATCGTCTGCCCGGTCTTGGAATCGAGATTGCCCGTGGGCTCGTCGGCCAAGATCAGGCGCGGGTTGTTTGCCAGCGCGCGGGCGATCGCGACTCGCTGCTGTTCGCCGCCGGAGAGCTCGCCGGGCCGATGCGTCGCGCGTTCTGCCAGGCCGACACGCGATAAGAGATGCTGGGCACGCTCGCGACGTTCTTCGGCCCGGATGCCGGCAAATTCCAGCGGCAGCATGACGTTTTCGACGGCCGATAGATTCGGCACAAGATTGAAGCTTTGGAACACGAATCCGATGGTGTCGCGCCGGAATGGCGTGAGGGCGTGCTCTTGCAGTGAATTGAGGTCCTGACCCGCCACGCGCACGGTGCCGGACGTGGGGCGATCCATTGCGCCCATGACGTGCAGCAGGGACGACTTGCCACTTCCGCTTGGCCCCACGATCGCGGTCATGCCGCGCTCCGGGACCTCGAGATCGACGCCATCCAGCGCGGCGACGCGGGATTTGCCCCTCATATAGACTTTGGAGATGCCCTTGAGCGTGATCAGAGGGACGGCGCTATTCATGGCGCATGGCCTCCAAGGGGGACAGACGAACGATACGCAGCACACCGAATATGCTGCCGATGATTGCGACCGCGACGCCGGCTATGGCCAGCGCGGCAATTGCGGGGCCATCCAATCGTGCGGCGAAAGTGAGGGTTGGCGCGAGCGTGTCCTGGTACTGGGGAGCGAGGAAGGGCGTAAGGCCGATGGCGAACACTTGCTCTGCTGCCGACGCGCCCACGGCGACAAACAGCGCAGCCCCGACGATGACCCCGGCAAGGGAGAGCATCACGCCCTCGGTAAGAAAGGCGGCCACGACGTAGCCGTTGCCAGCACCGATGGCCTTGAGTGTTCCGATCTCGCGGGCGCGCTGCCGCACCACCAGGAGCATGACGAAAAACGTCACAACGGCCGCAAGCGCGGCCGCGAGCGCCGACCCCACGTGTGAAAGCGTCAGCACCGCGGCGGTCGTCTCGCGCTCGAACTCGGCGGCTGCGGTCGGCGCGATGATGTCCGCCGCCTCCCTGAACATCTCGCGCAGCTTGCGCTCAAGCTCCGCCACATGATCCGATGACGTCGCGCGGATGAAGAGCCACGAAATGCCTTCCTTCACGCCGTAGATGTCGCGGAACGTATCGAGCGGCATGAACAGCTGCGTGTCGCCGAAGACGTAGCCGCTCGCGTAGATGCCGACGATGCGGATCGTCCGTTTCGGGCGGTCGAGCGCGAAGATAACGGGGTGGGTGCGGGTGAGATCTATAGTCAGCGTGGCGCGGCCGAGGGTCTCGGGTGTGATCCCGACGATCGACGCATAGCGCTGCCCGATCACGCCGACATCCTTGCCCGCATCCTCGGCGCGCAGCCCGCGGCCGGCGATGATCCGTGGATTGCCCGCCTCTCCGTGGGATTCCAATCGCATTGCATCGCCTGGCACGAGGCCGACATGCATCGCGAAATTGTGCCCCGTCGTCGGGCTCATGCCGAGGAGATAGGGCTCGACCTTGGCCACGTGCGGAAGGACGCGCACCTTTTCCAGAAAGGGCTGGGGCAGGATCTGATCGTTGCCCTTCATGTTCACATGCCCCATCGAGCCGCGGGCGCGGACCTGGAGCGAATTGTCGACAGTCTGCTTGAGCTGCCCAGTGTAGCTCTCGACGGCCCCCCGAATGCCCTGCGTTACGAGAAGCAGGAAAAAGGCGATGCCGACGAGTAGCGTCACCACCGCAAATCGGCCGCGGCCGCGGCTCAGGTTTCGCAGGCCAAAGTAGAGGGGGTTCATTCCACGCTCCGCATGGCTTCGACCGGGCTCAGGCGCCGGGCTTTGAGGATCGGATAGACGCTGGCGATGCCGGCAAAGACCAGCGCGCCGGCGGCGAGCGAGAGCAACAGGGGCGCCTCGAATGCGAGCGAGAGCCCGGAGACGCTCCGCACCAGCCATATCCCGAGGGCGGCCAGGCCGGCCGCGCCAACAGCGCCCAAGACGCAGACGGTGGCCGCCTCTGCGAGAAACTGCCCGACGAGCTCGCGGTTCGAAGCGCCAATGGCCTTGAGCATGCCGATTTCGCGCACGCGCTCGCGAACGCTCAGAACCATCACGAACACGACGAGGATGGTGCCGATCGCGAACAGCAGCGCGATCGAATAGACGCTGGCGGCGGCAAGGCTGCCCAGGCTCGTCCGCGCCGTCGACACGGCCTCGGGCGTATTCACCACATCGGCCTCGGGCAGGGCCTTCAGATCCGCAACGACCCGTTCCACATTCGCCACCGAGTCGACGGTAACGAAAATTTTCGAGAGCTTCTTGCCCGGCTTATAGGTAGCGCGAAACGCTTCGATCGGCACGAAGACGTGATTGTCGCCGAAGTCGTTCGCGGTCGAATAGACGCCGACGACCTCGAAAACGGTGCCGTTGAGCGTCACCGTCCGCCCGCGGAGCGACGCATCGGAGGTGTGTTCGAGACCGAGGCGCTGGCGCGCGTAGAGCCGCCCGACGATAGCGACCCGTCTGTCCGCGTCGCCGGGGCCGAGGGACCGCCCGGCAATGATGCGCGCGTTTTCGTAGTCGATCTCGCCGATGGCGCGCAGGGCGCTTTCCGGCCGCAGCCCGACGACCATGGCATAGGCGTTGCCTTTGGAGGGGTCGATCTCGGGCGCATAGACATACTCGTCGATGCGCGCGATGTGCCGCGCATGCGGAATGCGTTTGACGGCTTCGAGAGTATCGGTCGTGAATCCTTCCTCGCCCTGCGGTTTGTCACGGCCGAAACCGCCCGTGCCGAACGCCCCGGCCTCGCGCAGCTCGATCAGCGTGCGGACGCGCGCTTCAAGTTTTCCGATCTGCTGCCGGCTCGACGCCGCCATTTGCACAAGCACCGCCAAGGCGCCGATGATCACGGACAGCAGGGCGATGACCGCCGCGGCCCGCGTCCGGGCGCGAAAGGCGTTGCGGATGCCTCGTTTGATGCTGCCCACGGGATGAACGATGCCTTGGTTGCGAGGCGATCCTGCCAGTCAATGAGCGGGCTGAGCCGAGCGCGGTGCCCGGCCAACGCTGAGAATGGCCTGGAAGAACAGGCCGGGCCGGCCCCACAGCGAGTTGAAGAAGATCGTGGTCACGCTGACGGCCATCGCCGCCATGGCCCAGACCGGATACACGAGCCC